>Ga0208425_1000065_pt1 | contig 35597 bp, 53 predicted proteins | sample DEB08_DNA_4_FD_185496 | JGI IMG/M metagenome (GOLD analysis project Ga0208425, IMG submission 185496) | Aqueous microbial communities from the Delaware River and Bay under freshwater to marine salinity gradient to study organic matter... | ecosystem: Environmental > Aquatic > Marine > Coastal ...
CTACTGCTATTATCAGAATAGCTTAAGGCTGTCTTAAGATGGCAGTAGGTTGGGGTCGCTCTACGTGGGGAGATGGTCCCTGGGGCGAGCCTGCTGTAACTCTTGTAAATGTAACTGGTCTAGCAGCAACATCTGCTTTAGGTACTGTTACAACTGACGCAGAAGCAAATGTAGCTGTTACAGGGCAAAGCGCTACTGGAGCTGTAAGCGGAGTTGGGGTAAACGGACAAGCGGTTGCAACACTTCCATCTATTGTTTCTTCTGTTGGAACGCCAACAGTCATTGCTGACGCAGAAGCAAATGTTTTTCCAACAGGCCAAGCGGGAACTTCTGCTCTTGGAACAATTGCAGTTGATGCTGAGGCAAATGTAACTCTTACAGGCATTCAGCTTACTTCGGCTCTTGGAACTGTAACCCAAATAGGTAAAGCAAATATAACTCCTAGCAGTCAAGTTGGAACTTCTGCTTTAGGCACATTAACTGTTGATGCTGAGGCTAACGTCACTCCAGCCAGTCAAGTAGCAACATCTGCTTTAGGAACAGTTACCACAGAATCACAAGCTGTTGTATCATTAAATGGCCTGGTTAGTACCCTTGGAAATGTTTCTGTTAGTATTGAGGGTGATGCAAATGTTATTATTACAACAGGAGTTGCTGGAACATCTGCGCTAGGATCTATTTCTCTTGTAACCAACAATAACATTTCTGTAGTAGGGTATAGCGTAACAGGGTCTGTTGGAACTGTTACCTTTAATGCAAAAGCAAACGTATTTCCAAATGGAGTTAGTGCAACAGGAGAAGTTGGTAAACTTTTAATATGGTCGCGTATTGATGAAAACCAAACTCCAAACTATACTACTATAACTGATACGCAATCATCTTCTTTTTCAGAAATAGATGAAACTCAAATACCAACTTGGGAAGAAGTAGCGTAGAATAACAAACAGAGGCAATATATGGCAACTTATGTAAATGATTTAAGACTCAAGGAAATCGCCACAGGTGATGAGTCAGGAACTTGGGGTACTTCTACCAATACCAATTTAGAATTAATAGCAGAAGCGTTTAGTTATGGTACCGAAGCCATTACCACTAACGCTGATACTCATACAACCACCATAGCAGACGGAGCAACCGATCCTGGCAGAGCCTTATACCTAAAATATACAGGTACTTTAGATTCAGCTTGTACTATTACGATTGGTCCTAATACTGTTTCTAAAGTATGGATCGTTGAAAACGGCACTAGTGGATCGCAAGATATTATTCTTTCTCAAGGCTCTGGTGCAAACATCACCATTCCTGCTGGAGATACTAAGGTTGTTTATTCAGACGGAGCAGGGAGCGGAGCAGCTTTTGTTGACGCTTTTGCTAGTTTAAATGTTGGTGCTTTGACTGCTACTACAGTCAATAACATAGCAAGTAAAGCCTTCGGCACGTCCTCCATAATGATTGGAGACACAACCACAGGCACGATTAGTGCAGCTGACTATAATACTGGTGTAGGTGTAAATGTTTTTGAAGATTTAACAAGTGGCGATAATAACTCAGCTTTTGGTTTTAATGCTTTAACAAATATAACAACTGGTGGTAATAATACAGCGATTGGTAGAACAACTCTAGTATCTACAACCACTCAAAGTGATAACACAGCCGTTGGGTACGCTGCTTTAAATGTAAACGCAGCAGCTAACAACACAGCAGTTGGTTCTTCTGCCTTAGCAGCAAACACCTCAGGAACAAGAAATACAGCAGTTGGTTATGCTGCTCTAGATGCTGTTACAACAACAAATGACCATACAGCAGTTGGATATAATGCACTTACAGCCTGTACTTCTGGCGATGCTAATACAGCAGTTGGTACTTCATGTGCAGATGCAGTTACTTCAGGTGCTAACAACACCGCAATGGGTAATCTTGCACTATCAGCAGCTACCACTACTGACGAAAATACTGCTATTGGTTCAGGTGCTATGCGATACTCTACAGGAGCAGCCAACACCGCGATTGGAAAAAGTGCTTTAGGTGCATCAAGCAATTCTGGTAATAATAATACTATAGTAGGTGCTGGTGCAGGAATAAGTCTTACCTCAGCAAGTAATAATACTTGTATAGGAAAAGGAGCAGGTAACAACCAAATAACAGGCGGTCAAAATGTATTTGTAGGTGAAAACGCTAGAGGTAGTGCTGTAGATACAAATGCCTCTATTGCAATTGGCTATAATGTTGTTGGAGTCGGTAACTTCTATGTAACTTTAGGGTCAGGAGCAGGTTCAGACAGAATCTATAATCAATTTGATACTAACGCATCTTGGACTAGAGTATCTGATTTAAGATATAAAGAAGAAATAGCTAACAACACTGATTGTGGTTTATCTTTTATAAATGATTTAAGACCAGTTACTTATAAATTTAAACCAAAAGCAAATATTGATAATACATTACCAGATTACGATGCTTCTAAAACATCAAGAAACACAGAGAAAAAAATGTATGGTCTTATTGCTCAAGAAGTTAAACAGGCAATGGATGATAATAATATTACAGACTTTGCAGGTTGGGATGAAACAGCAGAGGGTATACAAGGTATTTCACAAGAAATGTTTATTCATCCTTTAATCAAAGCAGTTCAAGAGCTAACAGCATTAAATGATGCTTTAGAAGCACGAATAGCAGCTTTAGAAAGCTAACAACTAGGAGAATAAAAAATGACACAAACAGTAACAGAAGTATTAACAGCAGCAACCGATAGCGTAACGCTTATCAACGACATCAATGGTGGTTCACATGATGTGACAGACATAACCCAAGCAGAAATAAACGAGATGGTACAAAGAAATGTAGACCATCTTGAAATTATCTTGGCTTACACAGACCCAGATATAGTAGGAGACTCATCAGATAAGTCTAGCTATACAGATGCGATTGCAACTGGCAAAGCATATATTGCAGCTAATTAATTTAATCTTAAAGAGAAGAGAAGATAAATGACTGAAGAAGCACCAGTAATGCTTGACGGACAAGAGCTAGAAGTTAAAGACTTTAGCAATCAACAGAAATATCTGTATAATCAGATAGTTGATTTAAAAACTAAACAAGGTCGAATCAATTTTGAGCTTGACCAAGTAAACGCATCTTTAAGTGTGTTTGAAAATGCTTTTAAGGAGTCTTTTAAAGAAGAGCCTGAAGAAGTTGAAACCGAGGAAAAGTAAAATGAAAAATATATATTTAATCTTAATTGGCTTATTTGCAACTTCATGTGCAACTGTTAATTCAGTAATTGAAGGTGGCAAAGATATTGCTATGACTACAGTTGATACAACTGTTAAAACTGCTGGAAATATTTCAGGAGCAGCATTAAAAGATGTTAGTGGCGTTGTTAATACAGTAGCTGAAACTTACGAAGGCGTAATTGATACAGTTGTTGAAAATATTGACGAGCAAACTGACGAACTTCAAGATAAACCTGAGGAGTCTAAATAATGGAAGTATTAATACCATTAGCTATTATGGTGCTTATTGTTGCACTATCTATGAGAAGATTTAAACCTGAGCTTTGGGAAAAAACAATATCAAGATTTAAGAAGTAACATGTCTTGGTGGAAAAAAGTAGTACATTTTTTTACTCCTCTTAGTTCAGCAGAGTTACCCAATCCTCTTAAAGAGGATATGGAAACTGTTAGGGCTAGAAACAAAAAAGGCAGATATGTTGCTGACGATCCTAGCACTCCAGACGTAAACGAGGCTTATACAAAAGTTCCAAAAAAAAGAGGCCGACCTCGTAAGAAAAAATAATGTATGAGTATAGTTGTCAAGTCACTAGGGTGGTTGATGGTGACACTATTGACGCTGATCTGGATCTCGGTTTTAATATTCATCATAAGTGTCGCGTACGTTTATACGGTATTGACACTCCCGAGTCGAGAACTCGCGACAAAGACGAAAAAGCTAGAGGTAAGCTAGCTGCTAAGTTTTTACAAGACGCCATATCAAATGGCAAGCACGTCATCTTACAGACGCAATTAAAAGACTCTAAAGGTAAATTCGGTAGAGTTTTGGCATCAGTTATAGTGGATGGAATAGACATCAATCAACAAATGATTGATAACCATATGGCGGTTAAATACAAGGGCCAAAGCAAGCAGGACATTAAATTAGAGCATATGAATAATAGAACTAAATTAATTGAACTAGGAGTTTATAAGCCAGATGGACAAGGAGCAACAACAGCATGACAAAATAATAGCCTGGGCGGCTATTGGTTTTTTAATAACTTTGGTTATTGGTTTGTCTGTAAATATTAACGCTCAATCTTCTCAACAATCTGGTACAGCTTGCGTCAACGGTACTCAGTATTGCGAAAACAATAGTTTGGATACGGTTAATACAACCACAACGACAAATACCAATACGAACACCAACACCAATCAAAATACGAATACAAACACCAATACAAATTCTAATACCAACGTATCGACTAACACGAACAATTCGACCAATACAAATTCTAATACGAATGTTTCGACTAATTCCAATACGAATGTAAATAGCTCGACCTCGAATAACACCAATACGAATAACAACGTCAATACTTCAACCTCGACATCTAACTCAACGGTTAATTCAACCGTTAATCAAAATGTCAACAATACTAATAATTCGACTTCGACCAGCTCTAATACAAATCAAAACACCAACATTAATCAATCAACCTCAGATTCTAACGTCACAACTGACAATCGAAACGTAAACGAAAACAATTCTAGATCTGATAATACGAACCGAAATATTAACGAATCTAATTCTACTCAAACAATTAATCAAAACGTCAAGAGCAAAGCTCCTCCAGCTTCTGCGATAGCCCCAAGCATTATGTCCTATTCGCAAGATCTTTGTACTGTAGGCCGTTCTGGTGCGTTCCAGGGACAAGTATTTGGCTTCTCTACAGGAGCTACTGTTACTGATGAAAATTGTGAACGGTTAAAACTATCTAAGTATCTTTATGATACTGGTATGAAGGTGGCCAGCGTTAGCATACTTTGCCAAGATGAAAGAGTGTTTATGGCTATGGAGATGGCTGGCACTCCTTGTCCTTACAGAGGCAAAATAGGTGCAGAAGCTACCTTAGCCTGGGCTGAAAACAAATCTAAAAGACCTGATGTTAAAGAACAAGAAAAACTATTTATACAAAAATGCACACATGAGTTTAATCCCGATAGAAAAAAGATAAACAAAGACGTTGTGGGCTTAGTTAAAAAAACTTACACAAGAAAAACTAAAACAAGCAAACAATGCAAAAAAGAATTTTATGCTACGCAGTAGCGTGTCTCTTAAGCGTTAGTCTTTTTAGCCAAGTAACTACGACTGTTACATACAATAATCAACTCTGGGACTTACGTTTAGATAACGCTACTGATATGTCAGCCAGTGATGACGGCACATCTCAAGTGTTTAACTTTGGCTTTGACTTTAATTTTTTTGGCGAAACTTTTAACCAAGGTTACATGGCTAGTAATGGTTGTTTAATTTTAGGCTCATTATCAACAGCCGACACATGGGAAAAGAACTGCACGCAATACAACCCTAGCCCATCCCCCAACACTAACTATACAATGTATCCTTTTTGGACCGATCTTATTATGGGTGAGAACTCTTCGATGTTAGCCAAAAGTTTTGATGATAAAGTTATTTTTGGTTGGTATGAAATGTGGGAGTATTACAGAGATTCTAAAAATACTTTTGAGCTTTGGTTGTACCCCAATAACACTTATGAAGCCATCTATGGACAATTAGATATTAAAGACCACGATGTTTTTATAGGCATACAGGGTAACGAAAAAGAACTAGAAACTTATTACTTTCACGATGAATGTAATACAGGAATTATTAACTCAACAACCTGTGTTAATCAAGATTGGAATGATATAGGCGAAAATCAAACCCTAGAAAATGGTGGGTCTATTTTTGTGGGAGAGGTGGTTGATTGCAGCAATCCTTTAAATGATTCTAGTTGTAGCGGTTATGCAGATGCTTTATTAACGCAACAATGCAATATAAATTCTCTTTATGATGAGTCTTGCCCCTATTATTGGGATGCATATGATGACCAGCAATGCGATTTAGATCCTCAGTATGGGCCATTTTGCCCTGGTTATACGCAGCAAGAAGATATAGGTTACTTTCAAGAAGATCAATTTGACTACGGTTACGAAGAAGAAGAACAGTTTGGCTATGAAGAAGAGCCTATGTTTGAAGAGTTTGTTTATGAGTTTGAAGAACAAAACTTTGAAGAACAAGAATTTATGTTTGAGGAAGAAATAATTTTTGAGCAAATGTTTCCTAATGAAGAATACAGAGATTCATTTGAAGTTGGGCAAGACTTTCCTATGCAGGAAGAAGAAACATTTTTACCTGTTGAAGATTTAATGATTGAAGAGTTTATTTTTCAAGAAACCTTTCTTGTTGAAGATTACAGAGAACCTGAAACATTTATTGAGCTTGAAACTATAGAGCAGTTGGAAGAATGGTTTGAGGAAGAAACTAGAAGAGAGGAGGAGATTGCAATATCAGAAGACCCAGAAGAAGAGTTTATAGAAGAAATTTTTGAAGAAGAGGTTGTCGAAGAAGTTTTTGAAGCAATAGAAGAAAGGCTGGCTGAAGCTGAAATAGAAGAAGAAAGAATAGAGAGAGAAGAAATTATAGAAGAAGATGTATTTGAAGAAGAGTTTCAAGTTGCTGAAAGAGAAAATACAAAAGGTGAAAGCTCAATTAGTAAAGAAGTAGCTCTTAGAGTGGTTGCATCTACAATAAAAACCGCAAATCAAAGTGTTAGTGGTACTGACGCTGGTAATTCTATACATGCTACTGGAAATACTGCTGCTGCTGGAAATGCTGTAAGTAACTCATCTAACGCTGGTATTAGCACCAGCAGTTCGCCTAGCATGTCAGATCAATTTGCATCATCTACAGCTCAAACCAATCAAGTTTTAGATATGAGCAGCATGTCTGTAGCGGATACTTCTTTTAGTTCAACAACTGTTGAAACAGAAACGGTAACAACTGAAGTAACAGTTGCGAATGTAACAACAGAAACAACGCAAGATCAGATGGATACGTCTATTGCATCTGTTGATGCTGATTCAGAAACTACCGTTGAAAATATTATTGCTCAAAACTTACAAACAGCTCAAGAACAAAATGCGGCCAAACAAGAAGAAACTGGGGAGTATGGCTCAGAAAACGCTATTATAGCGGTTATGGGCTTTTTGCCAGGATTTAATAATTACAGAACCGTATACATACCTGAAAAAGAATTTTGGTATGAGTCAAAAAACATTTATACTAATAGCAACCTTTCAGATAATACTGCGGCTTTTTATGAGCTAGCAGGACAAAGTATAGAAACTTTGACTGAATTAAAAAAATTACAGCCAGCATTATAGGAGACTGAAATGAATTGGTTTGAAAACAAAACAACGCAACTTATAGCGCTTGTTGGTATTGTTACAACACTCGCTGGCTTTGGCTATCAAGGCGCTCAGTATGTTAACAGATTAGATAACCTAGAAGCTCAAATAGGTGGTATAGGTGATACTGAACAAAAACAAAAAGTTATTGAGGAAAGATTTGCAGGTATAGAAAAGTCTGTACAGTATTTAGAAAAACAAATAGACGGCATTTCTGTTCCAGATGTAACTGAAATAAAAACAGATATAGCTACTATTAAAGCTGACATTCAATCTTTAAACAAAGAAGTGGATAAGATAGAAGCAAAAATAAATGATAAAAATCCATTAGCGGGGTAATTATGAAATTTGGTTTAATTAAAAATGTAGTAGGAGCGCTTGCTCCAACATTAGGATCCGCATTAGGTGGTCCGTTAGGTGGTCAAGCAGCATCTGTTATTGCTGGTGTGCTTGGCTGTCAAGCAGATCCCAAATCTATTAACAAAGCCATTCAAGCAGCTACTCCAGAACAAATGCTAGAACTTAAAAAAGCTGAACAACAGTTTGAAGTTCAAATGAAAGAGCTAGATGTAGATATATTTAGGTTAGAAACAGTAGAAAAACAAGATGCTAGAAAAAACTTTAGCAAAGATTGGACTGCTAGAATTATGGGTATTGCTGTTGTTGGTGGTTTTATGGGTTATATATTTCTTGTAACCTTGCAACCACCCGAACAAAATTCTGAAGCTTTAATTAATTTAGTGTTAGGATATTTAGGTGGGTTGGCGTCAGCAGTTATATCGTTTTACTTTGGAGCATCCAATACGGGTGATAAGAAAGATGGCGAGTAGAAATACAGTTCAATCTGTTGCATCAGACTTAAAATCGCATGAGGCAAAATGTGAGGAAAGATGGAAAAGCATATTCAAAGAAACAGCAGAAATAAAATCAGAAATGAACGATTTAAACAAAACCCTAAGAATGGCAGTTTTTGGGACTTTCGGTTTTATGGGAACTTTATTAATTGCTTTCGTAACAATCGTATTCGGAACCTAATGCATACTTCAGACGAAGGTTTTTGTATCATCAAAAAATTTGAAGGCTTGCCTGTTAATGATGAAGGTCAAGCAGTTGCATATAAATGTCCAGCAGGCGTTTGGACAATAGGATACGGCCATACCAAAGATGTTAAAGAAGGTGATGTTTGGTCTAAAGAAAAAGCTGAATTTATGCTTTGGCAAGAATTAGAGGATGAGTACGAGCATTATGTAAACTCTCTTGTAAAAGTGCCTTTAAATCAATCTCAGTTTGATGCTTTGGTGTCTTGGGTATACAACCTTGGGCCTGCTAATTTAAAAAGCTCTACCTTGTTAAAAGTTTTAAACGAGAGTAAATACGAAGAAGTTCCTAACCAAATGAGAAGATGGAATAAAGTAAATAAACAAGTAAATGAAGGTTTGGTTAGAAGAAGAAACGCTGAGTCTTTATTGTTTGAAGGCAAAGAATGGGGTAAGGTTTAACAGCGGTTAAATTTATAGGAAGGGCTTATGCCTCATTCTACAGCTAGAATTGCTTTGGCTGGTGAATATCTAGCAGCATCTTACATGCTTAGATATTGCGACTCAGTTATTATGTCTCCATCAAATCATAGGTCTGATTTAATACTTGATCATCAAGGCAAACTTTACCGAGTCCAAGTTAAAACAACAAACAAAATTTACAAAAGATCAAAAGCAGATTATTACCGTTGGGAAATAAGATCTGGACGAAGAACTTCTAATAACACTAGACAAAATAAAATGGTAAGATATGGAGACGGTCAAATAGACTTTTTCTGTTTGGTTGCTTTGCCGATAAATAAAGTTATTTTTGTTCCTGTTGATAAAAAGAACAATTTAACTGAGTATGCAAAAACTATAGGCAGTTTAAATAAAATAGATTCTAAAGAATCTTTATTAGAAACTTTGTTATATGTAAATAAAACACCAAAACTAGAATCATTAAATGACGTTACAGAAAGCAATATTTAAACCAGGTATCAACAGAGAAGGTACTGATTATGATAATGAGGGCGGTTGGTTTGACTGCAACCTTGTTCGTTTTAGAAAAGGTAGACCCGAAAAGTTTGGTGGTTGGGCTAAAGATAGTAACAATACTTTTTTAGGAACTTGCAGGGCTTTGCATCCTTGGATAGCATTATCTGGAACTAAATATTTAGGTTTAGGAACAACTTGGAAATATTATATAGAAGAGGGTACTTCTTTTAATGACATAACCCCAATAAGATCTACTACAGCTGCGGGAGATGTAACTTTTGCTGCGGTAGATGGAGATTGAACCATTACAGTAACAGATACAGCTCATGGGGCAGTACAAAATGATTTTGTAACATTTTCAGGAGCAGCATCTTTAGGCGGTAATATTACTGCTACAGTACTTAATCAAGAATATCAAATAGCTACAATCGTAAATTCTAATTCTTACACAATTGAAGCTAAAGATACTAGCGGAGCTGAAGTAACAGCTAATTCAAGCGATAGCGGTAATGGTGGTGGATCAACCGTTGGCACATATCAATTGAATGTGGGTCTGGATGTTTATGTGCCTGGTACTGGTTGGGGTTTAAATGGATGGGGAGAGGGAGCCTTTGGATCTGCAACAGCACTATCTTCTACCAATCAACTTAGATTATGGACTCATGACAACTTTGGAGAAGATTTAATTATTAATCAAAGAGGTGGAGGCATATATAGATGGGTTGAAAATAACGGCCTTACAACTAGAGCTGTTAACCTTTCTACAACATCTGGAGCTAATCAAGTACCAACAGTAGGGTTACAAGTTATTACTTCAGAAAAAGATCGTCATTTAATTGTATTAGGCGCAGATCCTTTATCGGGGGGCGTTAGAACTGGAGCTGTTGATCCTATGTTAATTGCATTTAGTGACCAAGAAAATGCTTTAGAGTTTGAGCCTCAAACAACAAATACAGCAGGATCTTTAAGATTATCTTCTGGCTCTTCTATTATTGGTGCCGTTAAGTCTAGACAAGAAATATTAGTTTGGACTGATACTGCTTTATATAGCATGCAGTTTATTGGTCCGCCTTTTACATTTGGAGTTAATTTAATTAATGAAGGAATAGGATTAATAGGGCCTAAAGCAGCTATTACAGCGCCTCAAGGTGTGTTTTGGATGAGCTACAATAATTTTTATATCTATAATGGTAGTGTTCAAACCGTTCCTTGTACTGTCCAGAATTATGTTTTTTCTGATATAAATTTAACTCAATCTTTTAAAATTAATGCATTTACTATTGCAGATAAAAATGAAGTTGGTTGGTTTTATTGTTCTTCTTCTAGTAGTGAGATAGATAAGTATGTTATTTATAATTACGCAGAAAATGTTTGGTTTTATGGATCTTTAAGTAGAACAGCTTGGTTAGATGCTGGTATAGAAAACTACCCTAGAGCTGTTAGTAATGGCTATCTGTATCAACAAGAAATAGGCTTTGATGATGATGGATCTCCTATGACTAATGTGTTTATAGAAAGTTCTGATTTTGATTTAGGTGATGGAGAACAATTTACTTTTATACAAAAAATTATTCCAGATTTTAAATTTATTCAAAACAGCAACGAAGATGGATCTGTAAATATTGTAGTTAAAACAAGAAACTATCCAGGAGATTCTTTGTCTGTCAACTCAACAAGCTCTATACAAGCAAACACTCAACAGGCATTTGTTAGGGGCAGAGCAAGGCAAATGGTTTTAAGATTTGAGTCAGATGATGATGCAGCAAACAACGGTAATTTAGGTATTGGGTGGAGATTAGGAGCTACAAGGATTGATGTAAGAACTGACGGCAAGAGATGAGCAAGATTCTACAAACGCAACTTCCAATTGCTGTAGGTTCAGTTAGCCCCGATATATTTAACAGACTTACAAGAATTTTAGAAATTAACTTAGGTGCAGTTGATGTTGACAGCACTCAACAAGTTAATGATGCGGACAAACTTCAATTTAACTTTTTACCAGGCAGTATTATATGGAATACTACTTTAGGCGTTTTACAGGTTTATACAGGATCTAAATGGGTTGATATAGGCGAAAGAGCAAACAATTTTGGTTTTGAAGCTACATTATCATTAGGTAAGATAGATATTATTACAGGTGGAGATATATCTATAAACATCACTAACTTTAATAATGGTTGAGTTAGCTATAAAAAACGAATATAAAACTAAAAATATATTGCTTGAGCATCCTGCTGATTGGTATATAGAAAAAGAAACATTTGATGCAGTCCAAGACTCTTTACCAACTATAGTAGATTTCTATAACAATAAAGGTAACAACAATCCCAAGCTAACAAAGTTAAATGAAGTGATAAAAGAACCGTTGAAAGATGTATATACGGTTCCTTTCTTTTCAAAAAAGTTTTGTTCTATATTGTTAGATGAAATACAAAACTTAGAAAGTTTTTATGGTTTTCAACCCAATCCAGAAGAAGATACTTTAAGACAAATACCAGAAATAACTTTTCAAGATAATTGTCCAGAAATCTATCAATCTTTGTTTCAAACGATATATACTATAGGTAATCCTATATTTTTAAATATTTGGAATAGGCACGTAAATGGTGGCGGCATTCAAATAGCTAATTATAATTTAAAGGATAAAAAACAAGGCGCTTGGCATCATGATGCTAGTGCCGATATTAGTATGGTTGTCCCCTTAAATACAGGTGAGTACAAGGGGGGCGGGACTGAGTTTTTAAATCGTGGTACAGTTGAACCATTACCTACAGGCCACGCTCTAATATTTCCGAGCTTTACCCATATGCATAGAGGCCTATCGGTAGAATCAGGAAATAGATACTTACTTGTATTTTGGTTAAAATGTATAGAAGAATAGGGTAAAATTTAAAAATGAATAGAATAGACAATTCAAATAAAGGTTTAGCAGCCCTTGGACGAGGTGGAGACACAAAACTCGCTCACGTCATGACAGGAGAAATGGTAGTACCAGCAGTTATCTCTCCAGCTACAAGAAAAATAATTGAAAATGAAATGGTGGCAGTAGGGCTTGATCCTAATGAATATACTGTTGGCGAAGGTATGTCTATCAATCCTATTACAGGCATGCCTGAATTTGGTTTAAGAAAATTTCTAAAAAAAACTGCTAGAAGCGTAAAAAAAGTAGTTAAGAAAATAGCACCTGTTGCAGCTGTTATACCTGGTCCTTGGACTCCTTTTGCCGTTACTTATCAAAAAGGGGCTGCTGCACTTAAACTTGCTAAAGGTGAAGGTGGTCTTGGTGACATCATGACCGTAATGGCTGGTGGAAGTCAAAAAGTATTTGGTAAAGATGGCGCACTTCAATCTATAACCTCTGGCGATTTTAAAAATATTGGTGGTGGCTTTGGAAGCGCACTTTCAAATATTGGTCAAGTTGATAAATTAGATAGTCTTGGAAATGTAGTTGAGGGAGAAACTGTATTTAATCCTCTAAGATATGGTCAAGAGATAGGTAAAACATATGCAGAAGATCAAAGAAAAGGATATGGAGGAATATTTAGTAATGTAGGCGGAGCTGATACTATGGGAGGCCAAGCTTTTGATACATTTACTTCTGCTGGAAATCCAGTAGGCAACATAATGAACGCTGCATATACACCTGGTATGGATGGGCAGATGATGATGGCATCTGATCAAGGTGGTGGAGGAGACATAACTACTTGGTTAAACAGCAATTTTGACATAAACGATAGCATTACTAATCAAAATGGTGAAATAGCTATTAGAGCAAATGATGGAAATTATTATACTCAAGCAGAAGCTCAAAACATGTATGACCAACAACAACAACCTGGATTTTTTGGTGCTGGAAAGAAAAAAGGTCAAAGTTATGTGGGTGTAATTGAAGATTTTCTAAAAGGAAGAAAATCAGATTTTAGTACAGAAGGCTCTGGCAGAATTGGAATTGATGGAAGGGCCGTTGGTAATATTGGAAATTTCTTTCAAAAAACTCCTGGACAAAGTGCTGTTGGAAAAATAGAAGATTTTATAACGGGCAAGCAATCTGATCCAGTAAGAGAAGGCGGAGGATTTCTTGAAAGTTCTTCAAGTCAATCTGGAGGAGGCGGGCTAAATGCAGCGGCATTAGCAATGGCTGCTTTATACGGTAAAGCTGTTAAAGATGCAACAAAAAAAACCGAAGGTGGTTTAACCGATATTAGACAATCAATAAGACCAGATCTTAATCCAGCTCCTGTATTTGGTGGTTTTGATTTAGGTGTAAGAAAAGCTGCGGCCTTTGGTGGTCCAATAGGTTACGGCAGACAACAATTTAATAAAGGTGGCTTGGCTGCAATAGGCGAACTAGATATGCGAAATGGTGGTGAGTCAGTCGGTCCTGGAACAGGAACCTCTGATGATATACCAGCTATGCTTAGTGATGGTGAGTTTGTTATGACGGCTGCTGCTAACAACGGCGCTGGTGGTTTTAAATTTAATAAAACAAAAAAAGGTATTGAGTTGATAGCATCCAGTAAACCAGATAGAGAAAAAGGTGTAGAGGTAATGAATAAACTAATGGACACATTTGAAAAGTATAACGCTTCAGGGAGTATGGCATAATGGCTAATACAGTAGATCCCGTACTTCAAAGTCAGATAACAGCCGAAACAATAACAGACCCGCTTGTACGGGCTTTATATTTTGGTACTGACGGCACTCCTGGTTTTTATAATCAATTACAACAAGCTGGTGCTAACTTAATAGGAAGTGATGTTCCTTTACAACAAACAGCTGGTTTAGATCCATTAGAAACTCAAGCAAGACAAAGAGCGCAAGCTGGCCTTGGTGCATTCCAACCGTTCTTTACTCAACAACAAGATTTAGTTAATCAAGCTATAGAACAATCTAGAAGAGCCGAACAACTACAAGATCCTTATTTTTCTAGAGCAGAAGAGCAATATGGCTTAGGTTTAGACAGCGCTCTTTCTGGGATTGGCCAAGCAAGAGGTATTGCAACAGGAGCTGTTGATCAATATGGCAACCGCTTAGGTGAATCAGAAAATCTTCTTAGAGGTACTTTAGGTGCATACGATCCTAGTATGACAGAACAGTTCTACAATCCTTATGAAGATAGAGTTGTTCAACAAACTATTGATGATGTAATGAAAGCTGGCGATCAGCAAGATATAGCGGCAAGAGCGCAAGCTATCTCAGCTGGTGGCGAATCAGCTTTTGGATCTAGGGCTAGGCTGGGTGCTGAAGAAAGAAGAGAAGCGCTTGGTAGAGGTCTAGGTGACGCACTATCAAACATAAGAGCAAGAGGTTTTTCACAAGCACAACAAACAGGTATGGGTGAATTTGCAAGGCAAAGACAAGCAGAAAGAGCTGCTGCTCAAGGCTTGGGTGGATTTGCTGGATCAAGATTAGGAGCAGAGCAAGGTTTAGCTAGTGGCTTACAACAGTTTGGTCAAAGCGAGGCTGCTGCGAGAGCAGGCTTAGCTGGTGGATTATTAGGTATAGGCGGTCAAAGAGGAGCTGGCGCTTCTCAATTAGGATCTCAATTAGCGGGATATGGCGGTCAACTTGCTGGTATTGGTCAAAACTTAGAAGCATTAAACAGAGGTCAAAGATCTGAATTAATGGGTCTAGGTGCTGCTGGTAGAAATATTGCAGATCTACAAAATCAAAGACAATTTACTCAACAGTTGCAACAGCAAATGAGGCCGTTACAAACTATGCAGGGTATTGGTTCTTTACTACCTGGCTACAAACAAGCAGGAAGCCAGATCGATTCTACATACGGTATGGCTCCTGATCCAAGCGCTCAAGGTCTTGGAGCAGCTTTCTCTGCTTACGGAGCTTTAGTACCTGGCCGAGGAAACTAACATGAACTTTCTTAATAGAAAGATGTTTTCAAATGGTGGTGGCGCTAGTACACCCAGCGGTCCTCTTGGACCAAATCAAATATACGATACTGTTTCAGGAAAAATTTACAACCTTGATAAAGATTTTGTAAGTGATTTATTTTTAAAAGGTAGAAATTTATATCCAATACTTAAAGATGATACTTTAATCAAAGGCTCAAATGTTGCTTCTGCTTTAGAAAAATTTAGAGATCAAGATGAACCGTTTGATTTAAGTAAAAGATCTTTTGGGTATTTACAGCCAAGAGATGTTGGAACAGGTTTAATAGATGCAGGAATTGCTACTGGTCGATTTTTTGAGCCGTATGTAAAAAAAGGTATAGCTGGGATAGGTGAGTTTGTTGGTTCTGATTATTTAAAAACAGCAGATGATGATGTTAGGACTGGAATATTTGGATTTAAAAGAGATGAAATGGATTCTATTTTTCCAACTGATCAAGAAAGATCAAGAGCTGCATTAGAAAGAATTACTGGCGAAAGAAATATTAATCCTGACAGAACATTTACAGCAGCTAGTATGAGTCCAAATGTAAATTTATCTCAAGGTTTTCAAGATGCGTTTCCTCCAAAAGTAAAAGGTGCTGCAAATATTATTTCTCAAATTCTTGGAAGAGATCCAATTTTTGATATTGATAAAGATCTTGATGAATTAAATCAACCAAATATTGTAGATACGGCTACCGTTACAGAAGTTAGCGGACCTAGCGGCCCTACGCCTATTACTACAAGTGAAACTTTAAGTATTGAAGGTGGTCCTGGTTCTTTAGAAGCCAGAAGATTAGCTTATGAAAAAGAAATGATTGGTAGAGATGAGTTTGGAAATTTATTGCCTGAAGGAAGATTAGAACAAGATGATGAGATTGCAACTCTATTAGATGAAATTAAACCGATAGAACAAAAGGTAGATGTGGATAAAACTGAAGCTGATACTTTGGCAGAAAATGAAGCTAAGTTTAGCGGCTTATCTGAAGATGAATTTAAATCTACATTAGATGAAATAGCTTTGCCTAAGCTTCCAGAAATTGAAAGACCTGTAACTGATACAGATGTCGTGAAACAAGAAGAACTTAGAAAACAAAATGATCCTATAAGTAGAAAATTAGATCAGCCAGGATTCTTTGGCTCTGATAGATTCCTTAACTTTATTAGAAACGTAGGTGGCGAGCTTACAAGAACTGGTCAGATGGGTGCAGGTCTTGCAGGTGGAGCATCTAAAGCCGCCGAAGAAAGAGCAGCTAGAGAGCTAATGGCTGACAAAGAAGAAAGAGATTACCAAATGAAATTGAGGTTAGCTAAAGCTGAAGCAGCTTTAGACGCTGCAAACGCAGAACCATACGATAAAAATCAAATTAAAAATTATGTTGAATTTGAAGGAAATTTGACAGGCGCATTAAAAGATTTTGATGAAGATGAAAGAATTGTAAGCGATCTAAATAAAATACTTAATGAAGATATAAATGAACCTGGGGCTTTTGGTGTAGGAGGTTTTATTTCTAAAATAAGTGAAGATTTAAGAGCTGCTGCTGGTTATGGAGAAACAGATTGGAACAATCTATCAGCGGCCAAAAGAACAGATCTTATTTTAAAGACTGTTACACAAAGATCTGTTAGAGATATTTTAGGAGAATCTGGTAAAACTATTTCTAACTTAGATAGAGAACTTGTTGCTGATATTTTTGGTAGCGTAAACGTGTTTACAACACCAGCAGAACTTAAAAAGAAACTTACAGATAGTAGAGCGCAAATAATAGAAAGCATGAGAACTCAACAAGACACAATTACGTCTAATGCTACTGCTTTACAGGAAGCTGGTTATCCTTCAAGAGTTTTGCAAAACAATATTCCTTTATTACAAAGAATCCTAAACTTTGATTTTGATAATATAGAAAATTATAGACTTGGCGATAATTCTTCTGGATATATTGAGACAACTTTATAATGCCTAGATATAAAGTAAATATTTCTGAAGATGTATTTGAATTTGTAGAAGCTGATACAGAAGAAGAAGCAAAGAAAAAAGTAAAAGCTACTATAGCATCTGGTGCTGTTTCTCCTTTTTATGACAAATTAAACTTTGATTATGAAACAGGAGTTAAAGGTAAGTTTGAAAGACAAATAGATAAAGGTACTGAAAGAGAAGGCGTACTTAGAAATCTTAGAGCGCAGTTAGCCAGAGCAGAAACTCCAACCGAACAAGATCAAGTATTATCTAACTTTGTAGGATCATCAGGTTTTACAAGAAACACTAAAGGACAAGTAGCAATAAAGCCTACAGGCTTAGAAGAACTAGGGCTACCAATTCAATACAGAACACTTACTGACGGTTCAAGAATACCGTTAAATACCATAATTGATGAAAATGACTTTGGGTTAAAGACTGGAGATCTTGCAGACTTTGCAGGTATAGCTGGCCCGATTGCTGGAGCTATTGCTGTTATGTCTCCGCAATTAAAAATTATCAAAGGCTTGACAGCTTTATTTGGTGGTAGATCCAGAATAGCAAGAATGGTTGCTGCTGGAACAGGCTCATCCGTAGGTAAAGCTGCGGAAGAAGCATTAGATTACCAAGAAGGTTTTCAGCTTCAAGAAAGAGATGAATTAAAAGATTTGTTTGGTGGTGAATTTTTATTTGGGTCTATTGGTCAAGGTGTAGGTGAACTTATTGGAATGGGGTTTAAATTATTTTTAGGTAAAAATGCGCCAGTAGAAGATTTAAGGCTTAACAGGCAAATGGCCAAGGGAAGGTCTGCAACTGACATATTGAAATTAGATGCAAGTTTAGGTAAAGAAGCAAGTGAAAGACAAATAGCAAAAGCAATTAGAGATGGCAGAGTTAAACAATTTGATTTTAAAGGTATTGCATCCCAAGCAACTTTAGGTAGAAAACTTCCTGGAAGATTACAAGATATTGCTGAACAGGTTCTTGGTAATACCAGAGACAAAGAAACTGCTGGTTTTTTAAGACTTGAAATAGACAACCTTTTAAAAGAAATAGGCGGAGAAAATGCTTTGCTACAAAAATCTATTTCAGATGCAACCAAAGGATCTTTAGATGAACAGGTGCAAGCAAGTTTGCAAGCATTACGATTAAAAGAAAAAAGTGTTACCCAACAACTTAAAAAAATGTTGGATGAGGTTGTAGATGATGCAATTGAAGTTGGTAATTATGGTGATGCTCCAACTAGAAAAATGTTAAGTGATGAGTTAAAAGAAAATTTAGCAAAAGCAAGACGCGAGGTAACAATTGATTTAGGAAAAAAATACAGGGGTGTAGACGAGGTTTTTAATGACCTTGTTTCTACTGAAGGAAAAACAGGATTAGAACTTGCGAAAGCACAAACAACTGACAGAATTATTCGTAATGTTATATATGATAATGTTGATGAATCACTTAAATTAATTAAACAACATAAAGATGCAGATTATTTTTGGGGTGTAAATAATAAAGATGAGTTAGATGGAGGCATAGTTGCTCAAATAGAAAAAGCGCTTGCAAAATTAAGACAAGATGTTGCTAACCCAATAGATGAATTTGGCAATCCAAACCTAGTATCTTTATCACATATAAGAAATGCTTACTCAAAATTAAACACCATTTCAAGAGATACTCTTGAAGCAAGCCCAGAGCGTAAAGTAATTATTGAAGTAATGCGTAAGTTAGATGATTCTAGAGTAAATCAAAATGGGGAATATTTTGTACCAAAAGGAGGGCCTAACAGTATTCTAACTCAATTAGAAGTTGAGGGTGTGACTAACTTTAATGTTCAATTAGCAAAAACCATAAAAAGAAACAAGGAGCTTAATCCTAATTCGTTTGGAGATGAAATTGAAGTAAAAGGTGACGTGCTATCTGATATGAATAATGCAATAGAACAGCTTAGAATTGCAAACAGAACGGCTGCTGAAAGAATGGCTCCATTTGATAGAATGGAAATTAAAAAAATTATTTCTAATTCTCAGAAAGGTGCATTTGATGTAGATGAAATTTATAAAAAAGTTATTTTAAATGGAGATAAAGCTGAGTTAGATGACATATTTAAAGCACTTAACCAGTATGATAAATACTTAACCCAAGCAGGAAAGGTTGGTAATACAGAAAAAAGATTAAAAGCTCAAATTAAACAAAGATTATTTAATGATGCATTTAGAGCATCAACGGATGTTGTAGATGAATCAATTAACTTTACTCAATTTGCAAAAGAAGTTAAAAAATTTGAAAGAGATTATCCTGGAAAATTTGATTCTTTATTTACTGATAGCGCTACGGGTAAAAATACAGCCAACCTTGTAAGAACTACAATAGATCAAATTAATAAAATCAACCCAAGATTAAAACCTCAAGATATAAAAAACTTAGTAGCAGACTTTACAAATCCAAGCAGACAAGTTGGTTTGAATGCGAGCGATCAAGGCTTGGCTTTTGTACAAGGATTAAAACAATTAGCTAAAGCTTCTGAAGATAGATTAAAGTTAGAGGCCAACAGAGCAATATCTGATTTACCGTTAAAAGGAATAGATGAAACGGTTAATATAATTTTTAGGCCTAACGCTAATGCAAATATACAGATATTAAAAGATACCGTAAGTGATGAGGTGTTTACCAGCATACAACAAGCAAGCATGCAAAAACTTTTATCTAAGTCTATAGACTTAAATGGAAAAGGAAGAATTACAGATTTATTTAAGCCTGGTAATTTAAAAACAGCTTTAGATTCTTATGGTGATGAAACCTTAGATGCTATGTTTGGCAAAGAGCTTACCCAAGGTTTAAAAAACTTTCAAAGAACAATAGACACTTTAACTAAACAAGAAGCTGGTCGTGGAGGCGCAGCTGGTGGATTGGTTGCTGCTGGTATTGGAGCTAGTTTGGCCCTTAACCCAATAGCTGTATTACCTACGGTTTTAGGATTAGCAGTTGCAAGAAAACTTTTTGCTTCTCCTAGAGTAGTAGCTGCATTTGCTAAAACAGATAAAGGTTCAGTTATAACTTCTGTAGATATGACCGAACAAGCAATAAGACAAACTCTTGTAAGAGAGTTAGGTATGGAAGCAGAGCAAGCAGGATCATTAGCTGGTGATATTATGGATGGCGTAATAGATGCAGCAGGAGTTGAAGAAATAATTAACGATACAAAAAAAGCAGCACAAGAAGTAGTTACTGGAGTAGAGGATATAGAACAACAAACAAGACAAAACTTACGGTCAACTCAAGCACCTGTTGTTCAAAACATACCTCTACCAGATATTTCATCAATTGAAATGCCTAACCTAGATCCTTTATCACAAGAAAGATTAGATCTAGACGAACAGTTATTCGGTAGACCTTCTAGGCTTGGGTAATACTTCTACCGTTTACTTCAATTACTTTCCCATCAAAATCATTGCAAATCTTTCTTATTAAAGAATTATTATAGATAGGGTGAGTTGCATATAACTTTTGTTTCTCCATCCAGGCTTCTTGTTCTTTAGTAAGTTTGGTTGTTGGTGCATTCTTTCTCATCAGAAACCTATTTCATTACGGTCCATACCCAAAGGCTTATCTGATAAACAGATCCACTCTTCTAACGGTATATGTATGTAAGGTTCGTTGTCTTCGTCATAGGTAGGATTATCACTTACATTCATTCTGACATCATAAACAAAGTCTTTCTTCCATTCATGCATATAAATACCATCAGTCATAGCATAAACAATAATGAACGGTACCCCTGTTGCTAATGCAAACGAAGATCCTTTTCTAAGTTTATTCGTAGAAATTATCAAAGTGTCATACTTGTCATACGCAAAGGTACGACATTTAACTTCGCACCAATAGTTTTTTTCTTGCGACTCTATCCAATAATCTAGTGAATAACTTGTGGGTAACTTATGACAACTAACTCCCCAAAGGCCCTCCAAGAATCCTGCGACTCGTTCTTCTCTTTTCTGATCTTCTCTGCTTTCTAATGATGGTGTCTTCATATTATTCCTCAAAGAAGTTAGGATCTACGGCAACAAACCTTTTGGTTGGTCTGCCTTTGCCCCCAACTTTTATTTCAATTTCCTGGATTTCTCCAGCATTTTTTAATCGTTCTATAATTTCTTTTACTTCGTATGACTTCATGCTTCTAAATAGTTCATGCCTATCTACTTCTCTTTTAGATATGCCTTCTCCATTTCTAGATCTAATAAATGATAAGACTTGTTTAATCTTAGACTCTGTTGCAGAACTTGCTACTTTGTCTCTACAAGACTCAATAAACATAAGATCGTAGTATCTAATGTAATCAATCGCCCACTTAGTTATATCAGCTGTAATCTTTGTTGCATCAGCACTAGAAGCTAAAGTACAAAGCAAAGATAATCTCATAGCCTTCTCTCTGGATCTACTGAGCAAAGGTTCTAAGTTATCTTTTTCTAATATGTCTTGTCTTTTAATAATCTCCCTAGCAAAGTCTTGTAACAGTTCTTCTGACGGTTTATCAAACTCTAGTACAGTTTGGTTTAAATCTAACTCTGCATTATCTCTTGCTGCATCAGATAAATTACCTTTCATTCTACGAACATAATTAACCCAGTTGACTATACTTGTAGGTGGCTCTTTAAATCTTTTTAGATCTCCAACACGTCTTGGTTCATTAGATTCAACAACTACAAACCTGTTAAGAAAACCATCTGCTATCCTTCCGCTGTTAAGTGCGCCGTAAAAGTTTTTGGGTACAGATAATCCAACTAATGTAATAGCTGGTTTATGTGTAACTCTATTCATCATCTTTTCTTTGTACTCTTCTTGTACTGCCATAAGAGAATAGTTGTCTGGTCGTAGAGTCCCATGGCAACGCCCCCAAGCTTCCATAAGTGTTTGTATGCCGTCTTCTTTGTTTGTGTTACCAGCATTACTTATAGCCTCAAGTCTTTTACCGAACTCATCCATAATTGTTATTTGTGTTGGTCTTATTTTAAGAACAGAGTGAACAGCACCACTTGATGTATAACCATCACCAACAATTAACTTTTCTTGATCTGAAGCATTTAGTACAGATTCAATAAATGTTTTGATGTTTTCTTTTCCCTGCCCCGATTTAGCAACACCCATAAAATACATACTAGAAAAGTTATTCATGTTTGTTCTATATAATCTTCCACAAGTAACACTTGCTAATGCTAACGCCCCTACAAGAGATAGTTCTGGTTGCGGAACTTGAGCAATATCCTCACAAAAGTCAAACATGCTTTTAAGCAGTCCAGGTGGCGAGAATAAATCTTTAGGTGGTGTAATGCTTTCGGTTGACTGTATAAATAGTGGAGCTATCTGATTCTTACGATCATGTGTTCTTTTAACATTATCAACAACTGAATCAACTTCTTGTTGCGGTAGTGGTGGGTTATTATTCTTATTCCAATTTTGTAAAAAGACTCTAACAAATTCTAAGTTTACATTTTTAGATATAAGATAGCCTGCAATCCTAGCAGCTCCATCATTCCTAGATCCTTCCAACACGCCATCCAAGGAGAAAGGTGCCGTTTGTTTACTGCTGTCAATCTTAGGAACGCCTGTAATCTGTAAGTATTCTTTTTCAGTAAAGTCTGGAAGATCTGTATGGTCATGTATTTTCCAGTCTGGAAACATAACAGGCTTATAAACTTGGCCATTAGCATGACGGTTATATGGAGCAATAATAAGACCACCCACACCCCTAATATCTATTAGTCGTTCAATAGGTGTTTCGTTGGTCCTTCTGGTTGCAAAGGTTGTATAGTTTTCTGGATTGTTATAATAGTAATGCATACCCTTACCAGTTATGACTTTAAATGGACAAGCAGGTAAATTCTTTTCTACCCAATCCATAGCCTCTGGTGAATCTGCATCAACAACAACAAACTTGCCACAAACTAATGCGACAACTAAATTGTCTCTATCTTTAAACCAAGACTCTACAAGTTCCCTAGTGGGTCTTGTTTCCTTATATTGTTCCCAGCCTTTTAAAAATGATGGAGGTTTTTTGTTAGATCTTTGTAAAGGTACTACATTATATCCATCATCATAATAAGCCAGCGCAATATCCAAGGACGAGTCATCCTCGGTAATATTGAGTTGGAACATACTATTTTTGTTCTTCTAAAATTTCAGATATAGAACCGTAAATAGATTCAAAGTCTAATCTTCCCTCTGTTGCTTGGATGATCTGTTTAGCTTGCGCTATAGATGGTTGCCTGTATCCATACCTCCAGGATTTGCATGATGCTTCAGAACAATTAAAATCTTCTGCTGCTTTTTTATGACCTAAAAACTTTATATAACCAGATAATGTGTATTGATCTACTTTTCTTTCTTTATGCTTTGGTTGAACGCCCATAGTACTTAACTCCTTTAATTTTTTTGTTGCAATAGCCTTGGACCTAAAATAGTAATTAGCTAGCCAAGTTATATCGTTTTGTTTGCTCATATACTTCTCCTAAATAATATGATTTACATATTGTAGTTTCTTGGGTTATAATAATCAAGTTCATTTTTACACAAACTATAGGAGGGTAGATCATGAGCTTAAAAGATAAGATAAAAACACCTGATAAATTGGTGGACCAACAAGGGGCCAAGCTTCTTGTATATGGTCAAGCGGGAGCTGGTAAAACTTTTTCAACACAAAGTATGCCAGGTAAGGTTTTAGTTATTAGTGCGGAAGCTGGTTTGCTTTCCATTAAAGATGCGCCTAACGTATCTGCTATTGAAGTATCTAATTATGACGATTTAAGAGAAGTGTATGCTGCTCTTAAATCTGGTGAATTAGTCTACGATAGCGTATGTTTAGACTCTGTATCAGAGATTTCTGAGATCTTGTTGGTACATGAGAAAGGTAGAAACAAAGACGGAAGAATGGCTTATCAAAACGTAAGTGAAGCTGTTACAAGTCTAATGAGATCATTTAGGGATCTAGATATGCATGTATTATTTCTTTGCAAAGAAGGTAAAGAAAATAATGATGGTGTATTTTTCTTTGGTCCTAAGATGGCAAGTAAACCTTTGGGGGATGCAATTACGTATTTCTTTGACGAGGTTTTGGCACTACGAGTTATCGAAGATCAAGATGATGACGGTAATCCCGTAGCTGCAAGGTGGTTACAAACAAGGATAGGTCAAGGCTACACAGCCAAAGATCGTAGCGGTAAGCTAGAAGCCTTTGAAGAACCAAATCTAACTGCTCTAATTACAAAATTAGGGTTTAATATTAATATTGAAAATAAGGAGAGTGCGTAATGTCAGATTTTGATGGCGTTGATTTTTTTGAGAATGCGGAGCAAATGGAATCGAAAGGTCCAGAGGTTGCTCCAACTGGTGAGTACGAGGCAAAGATTATTGCTGCTGAGAAATATAAATCTAACAGCGGTAATTGGACGCAGAAGGTAACTTTTCAAATTGATGGCGGTAACTACCGAGATCATAATGAATGGTATAACTTATGGTCTGCTAACGAAGATTCAAAAAGAATAGCAAGCGAGATATTTAGTCGGCTTGCTCTTGTTTGTGGATTTAAAAAGCTACCAGATCTTGCAAAAGATTTTATTGGTAAGCAACTTAAAGTTGGCATTAGACAGTATGAAGACAACTGGACTAATAATGACGGCCAAGCTGTTACTTCGTTGAAGACTAAAATCATTAAGATGGAACCTTCAGAGATGAAACCAGCTGCACCTGGAGATAAACCTCCATTCTAGGTGTAAAAGAAAGAAGGGGGCTATATGCCCCTTTTTTTTGTGTTTTAAAAAAAAACGACCTTCTGAGAGGCCGTTGGTGACGTTTTCTTACCTTACCCTAGGGTTTACCCTTAACGAAGTTATCACGTTTTTTCGGTATTTGGATCTATAGCTTTTAGATAAAGTTCTTGCCAAAATTTAACCTTATGTAAGAGATCGTTGTTTTCTTCGACAAGTTTTTCTAAATCTATTTTGCTATTATCACCTGGTATGCAAATGGAAAAGAATATTTTATTTTTATCTACCTCAGTTTCAAACTTTTCTCTTAATAAATCTGGAACGTTTGCAGCGTTTGGATCCACAGCATCAATATAAAACTTTGCCTGGACCAAAACTTCTCTTTCTTTTTTTAGTTCAGTCATCCTCTTTTTCTCCAGAACCACCAGGCAACTGTTCTACATCAAACCAACCACAAGGATAATTAATCATTACATGTTCTCCAACTTTTTAATGATACGGTTTAAATAGAAAACTGCTTTCTTTAAATCTTGAATGTTTGCGCCTTTATGATCTTCTCTCCAAATATATTTAACGGCATTACCTTTGCAGTAGCCTTTAAATTCTTCAGCCGTAAGCATAGATTCAAGCACATCTAAACATTCAAGACCCCCCTGCAAATAATGAGGTGGTTGGTTTACTGGATCATTTTTGACTTTGCTCACTTCCTATCTCCAAGATCTACAGTCACAATATTAGGTGAGTTATAGATCGTAGCTTCTTTGCCGTTTAATACAGCGTTGTATTCGCCTAACAAATGTTCAAGCTTGAGCCAACCAGCAGTCATGTCATCATGATTCATTTTGAAAATCTTACTTGCAAAAGGTTTTTTCTTTTCTTGCGCAACAAAGATAAAATCAGCCACATGAAAGCCAGCTTTCTCAAAGCCACGCTTATACCAAGCGGCTTGAAGATCGTACTGATACTTCTTGATAGATGAAGTAAAGCCTCGAACTGAGCAATCAGTCGTAGTTTTATAATCAACAAGAATAATAGAGTTAGACTCATGAGGCATACTGACAGGGTATCTAAGCACATCTGACTTAACTTTAAGCAATAGATCTTTCTCCCACCAAAAGATTGCTCTTTCAAAGGGAGAGTTGAACACACTTGGATATTCTCCCTCATCAGCTGATAGATGTTTAATACCCTCTGGTATCAAAGCCTCCTTCATACTGTAAAGAGTGTCTTTATCTTTAGCAGTAATAACGGTTAATCCTCTGTCTTCATACTCCTTCTTTAACTCTTTGTTAGCGTTGGTGTATGGAGATCCACTCAAGCACACCACATCATTCACAAAAGCTTCCTCTCCCTCAACAATAAGCGAGTGAGCGGCAGTTCCAAACTTCATGGCTGGGGTAGTCTCATGTTCCTCTTCAAATGCATGAAGCTGACTCTGGCCAAACCTTCTAATGTTTGATGATGAGATCCCTGGTACTGAATGATAGAAGTTATGTTCCATATCTGGGAAATAGACAGCATCCCCGAGGACCATATGTTCTTCGTTCTCTAAGATTTCTGGCATTATTTTCATGACGCCTCCTTCATGCTATCAACGGCATCTGTAAGCTTATTAACAATCTCTGTTAGATCTGAGATGTTAGCCTTCAGTTCAAACAAAGTGTAGTTAAGACGATCTTTAGTGATCTCTCTTTCGTTTGATGCATTTAAGATTGCATCTATCTGTTCTTTAGTTGTTTGCATATTACTCTCCTAAGTAAATGTGTTTCATTGCATTTTAAAGGAAAAAGTCTATAATGTCTACATATAGAAACTTTAGGAGGTTACAAATGGGTAGAACTAGCGATATGTACATGTTAATGCGTTTGTCTTATGACCAGGCTGAGAATGATCTGGCTGATAAGAAAACAGATAATCTTGTGGGGGCCTACAAGAAATATCACAAAGAAAACTTAAACTTCGAGTCATCCTGTCCAGAGGAAGAAGTTCGTATGTTTCATAACGAAGAGTTTGAGAACATTCAAATAGTTTAGTTCGCGTCATTCAGCAATTAAGCTGGATAGTCTGCATAAGTATCGGGGGAGCTTGGCGAAACAATCCCCCGCTTTTATATAAGGGATAAAAATATGAGTAGTACAGAGTTAATACAAACAATCGTGAGCCAGTTTCATAGTCTTTCCAGGTCTGAAAAGCTAGAACTTATTGATATATTGATGCGTCATGTTGCACATGAGGTTAAACAAGAAGATCTAGATAATTTTACTGAATAAGTTATAGTTAATTAATGACAGTCAAAGTAGTCCCAATCCAAAGTAAGATGCAAAAGCCAACTCTAGCTGAGGTGGTTTCGCGTTTAGAGAATCTTTTTAACAATTACACACTAAGAGGCGAGGATAAGTTAAGCGTTGTTTTAACTTCATTGAGCTATTGTGTGTGGAGTCTACAAAAGCTTGTAGAAGAGGATGATGATAAGCTGCTGCATTTAGTAGATGAGATCCTCAATCAATATGTAGAACTGGGTGAAACTGTCATAGAATTTACGCCAGATAATGACTAATCTATTATTGTCTTATTATTGTCATAAATGTATGACGCAAGAAAACATGATAAGAATGCGGGTTTGACGATTATTTTATTTTTTTCATTTTTGTCACAGGAAAGAAGGAAATATAGATAAATAAATCATAAATATCTTGACGAAGTAATTTGTTGTAAGGTATCCTCTCAATACACTTTAGGGTAAAGTGGGGGTAGGTATTAATAACTATCTCACTCTAATATGCTTAAAACAACATGGGTTATAGAAAAAATAAATTAGAATATGAACCTATCCTTTCTCCAGAAGAAGAAGCTCCTATAGAATTCGCTAATCTAGACAATTCACTCAATCGCAGACAAAGAAACTTTATTTGGCAAGCTGTCAATAATCCTCGTTTATCTCTCGTAGAATGCGCACATAAGGCTGGGTATAAAGATGCTCGTCAATCTGCCAATAAGCTCATGAATCATCCTACTATTCGCAAAGAATATAACTATCTGATGAATGAAGCTAAGAAGAAGTATGAGTTAAATTATGATAGAGCTGTCCAGGATTTATATGATATTAGAGACAAGGCCCTCGAAGCGGGGTCCTTTAACGCTGCCATATCGGCACAAAATAGTTTGTTAAAGGTCGGGGGTCTTGTGGTGGATAGAAAAGAGGTTATGTTCGGGAAGGTAGATCAAATGAGTCGGGAAGAAGTAGAGAAACGACTTGAGCAGCTGATGGGGAATGTGGTCTTAGCCAATAAAACTGACGGTCTTCTGGATCCAGGCGAGCTGGAAGATGAAGCTGATAGTTTGGAAAGGTTGGAACAGGAAGATCTAAAACAGGAAGCAATAGATCAAGCTACGGATTTAGAAGAAGAAGAAAGTTTTGATTAGTTTTGGTTAGGTCTATCCAGAATAAATACAAGGATGTATAAGAATAGTGCTAGGTAAAATAAGAAACTCATGAGAGTGTGGCACTCATAAGATACATACTTTTAGGAGAGTAGAAGATATATTGAATCCAATCAAACAAGTACCACTTTCGGATTGTATCGAGATTAATCATAATTAGCAACAATCTTGAGGCCCTCTATTCTGTCTTGGGGTGTTTTAAACCAATAAGATCGGATGGGTTCTTTGTCTTTGTTTAGATAAACTTCTACGCCATATGGAAGCAAAGTGTTGGGTTTATCTTGTTTGACAATAACATAACGGTATCTTTTCATAGGTTCTCAAAGTATTTAACTGCGATAAAAACACCAAAAATAACGGTTAGCCAAATAAGAAAGCCTACTCCGAATATATATCCAATTATCTCAATCATTTAGCAAAGAAGGTTTCATATAACCATTTGCGCATAGGTTCTGTTTGGGTTGTCTTGGGTCTGCCAGGTTTACTGATATTAGTTATGACTCTGCGTCCACTTGCATAATCAAGCTGTCGGTAATCCTCTATATCTTCATTACTTTCATGCTTTTGAAAGTAATAACAAGTAAGAGTGGTATCCATTCTTTCTTCCAGGGTTTCCTGCCTGCGTTTTTCTACTTGGTCTGAATATTGGGTCATCTTATCTCCTATTATTATCTTCAGTTATTATTATATATAAAATTGCTACAAGCACTAAAAGGGTTGTAATTTCAAAAAGTATTTCTAAAAGGTTAAGCATTTTCGTTCTCCTTAAATGCTTGATCTCGTTCTTGCTCGGTAGCAAACCATTCCCAAGATATATCTGAACCATCAGAGTTATACCAATCAGCAACAGTATCTAAATCATATTGACCATACCAAGACACAATTCCAAAAACATAACCATTGTTATCGTCTTTGTTAAATTCGTAAGCATCAGTATCAAACCAAGAAAATTTCATATGATTTTGAATATCATAATCAAGTTCATCTACACCAATATTATCTAAATTATTCATCTTCGTTCTCCATAACTTCGGTATTAATATCTTGTAATTCTGAATTTTCACAAAGCGCTATAGGATGAGTATTAATATTTTCTAATACTCTATCTTTTTTAATATCATCAGTACTTACCTTTACTTTGTAATAACAAGTCTGCTTAATTACTAATTCTTTCATCTTCGTTCTCCTTTAAATTAATCTTATTTAATTCTGTCCAAGCTATAAGATTAAATTCAGAAAATACAGAATCTTTAAAACCAAAATTTTGTAATCTTTTTAAATAATCTTCTGCTTTATTTTTATTGTTAAATATTTTAGTTCTAGTATTTTCATGCAATTCTGGTGTGTAGTATGCTCTTGCCATACCAAATTTAACTTCATACTTCATTTTCGTTTACCTCTAAATTAATTTCTAAGTCGTTGTCAAAACAATTGTTATGCATTTCAATCGCATCTTTAATTTGTCTGAGTTTATAACTTATCTCCCAAGCTGACTTAGATCGTCTGTATTCTTGGTGTTCTTTCTCTGCAATATTATTTTTTGTAGAGTGATAAAGTGCTATTTTTTCAGCGTGGTCTAGTGGCAAGTCTTGGCTATTACCATAAAACTTACGGCTACCTCTACCCCTTGCTTTGAATTGGTAGCGTTCTTTATTGGCTACACTTAAGAGAAACTCTAAGACTTGATGTCCGTTAGTTAGGGGAGTATCTAACTCCCCAGTAGGTATATCAAAAATGTTTCTTCTGATATGTTTGAACTTGTTGCGTTCTTTAAATTTATACTTCATGACTGATCACCAACGGCAATATTATGTTTTGTGAAGTACGCCCAAAGAGGTGTAAAGTCTTTGTCATGTAAAGTTGCAAGATCATATCTGCCATTAGGCATTTTAATCATCTTGGTTTCAGCTACATACCAAGAGTTGTTTTTGAATAGGTAAATCCATTCAATATCGAACTGCACATTCATTAAGAAAGCATGAATAGAATGAAATGTTTGAGGTGGTTCTTGATGAACTCTACCCTCGTTTGATTCTATTATTGTTTCTTTAAGACCAGACTGATAGCCGTTGTCTACTAAAGCGATTGCTTTCTTGTGGTGGTTGTAGTGGTTATAAAGTATCTTGCCGTTGTATTCTGGGTAGCCGTCATAATGACAATACATTACGACTACTTTTCCATTTGGTTTTTGATACGCTATATTACTTCTTGTTCCCATAATTACTCTCCTAAAAGTTTGAGGGTTAAAATATTTATCACTCTTTAATACTACTAAATGTATCCAATATATGCAAGTGTTTTGTTATACAAAATGTAATTATTTTTTATAGTTATATTTACGCATATGCGAGGAATTCGAAAGTTAATCGCATCCCCCCTCTCTTTCCCTCTCTCCCCCACAAAAAAGCTAGGAAAAAATCGGGTCGGGTCGGGTTAAGCTAAAGAATATTAAATGAGGGGTGTATTGCTACACATAACACAACACAACAGAGCTTCCAGATCCTTCCAGGAGACGCCGTTGATGGTCTTGAAAGGTTGATAAATCATTCGGGTCGGGTCGGGGCATTTGAATCGGGTGTCGGGGTTCGGGATTTCTGCAAGGCATAACACATGATAACACAACAGGAGGATCTGCGTAGCTCTGGCGTCTTCCAGATCCGAGCTGGGACGCCGTTTGTGGAAGAAAGATGATTACTAAATAGTTAGACAGAATGTATCCACTCGTGTTATACTTATGGTTCATTTAAACAACATACTTTTAGGAGGTATATAAAATGAAAACCAATAAACAAGAACGAGAAGCGATAGCTAACAAGTTCTATAGAAGAATGGAATCTCAAATGATTACCAAAAATGAGGCTTTTAAAAAGACTGCTACTTATAAAAAGCTGACAAAGTTAAAAGCAGAAAGAAACAAAATACTCAAAGAAAGTGAAAAGCTAAATGTGGCTATTTCTAAAGAGATTAATGACTTTAATCAAACCAATCCTTCTGAGTATTTTTCGTTAAGCGATCATTATGATTATCGCAATAATCAAAATTCAGATTATCGTTTAAATTTAGAGAGTTCTTGGAGTGTTCAAAACTCTTTATGTAATGCAATCTTGATTGCTCAAGTGGGGGCAGAGACTGTCGAAGATATGATGAAAATTTTAGAACAGGAGGTAAGTTTATGAACTAACTAACTAACTCCAAACTGACCCCGATCTACTCGGGGTTTTTTTTGTCGGGGAATCGGGGTCGGGCTTTTGGATTCGGCAAAGCAGATTACACACACATAAGATACACACAAACACAAACACACCAGGGGGGTTGCAGCCCTGTCCAGGAGAGGATGAAATAGATCTATAATTAGTAGTTGACAGTTTGTATCCAATTAGTTATATTAGAACTTCATTAATTAATTTAGGAGAAAATAATGACAGAAGAATTGAAAGAAAGAACCTTACCTTTTAAGTGCGACATCTTAGACAAAGAGCCGCAAGAGGTAAAGAATATATTTGGCGGCGCATCATGCACAATCCCACCAGATGCGGTTGCTGTTTACGATACCATTATGGGGATGCAAGTCATGCCTAATCCCGATTGGGAGATTGTTAGAAAAGGTATTGATTGGTTTATAGAGCATGAACCAGAAGCCTATATGGTGTTGTTAGATTAATAGATCTCTAACTATTCTAAGCCCCTCTTTTTCGAGGGGTTTTTTTTGCCCAGCAGGATGGTCGGGGATCTAAGTCGGGGATCTAAATGCGTCCATCAGCTCTGCGAAGCAGGAAGAAACACACAAGACAAACACAAGTGAGGCCCGCAGCAGCTCTGGCCAGGACGACAGTACTGGTTCAAAGATCTTTAAATTAATAGTTGACAAGATGTAACCAGTCAGTTATATTAAAGGCTCATTAACTTATTTAGGAGAAGAAGATGAAAATACTAATTGGATGCGAGACTAGCGGAATCGTTAGAAACGCTTTTATTGATAACGGTCATGACGCTTGGAGCTGCGATATACTCCCAGCGGATGATCAGACTAACCGTCACATCCAGGACGACATCAGAAATGTTCTAAAGATGGAAGCTTGGGATCTATTAATGGTGGCCCATCCACCCTGCACCAGGCTTTGTAACTCTGGTGTGCGTTGGTTGCACAAAGCACCTCCTGGTAAAACTGTCCAGGAGATGTGGGAGGAGCTGGATGAAGGTGCAGCACTCTTTTCGGATCTTTGGAACGCAGACGTGCCGCGGATCGCAATAGAGAACCCAATTATGCATAAGCATGCGAAGGCCAGAATAGAAAACTTTGAGCCGTTTGCGCAGAGCGTCCAGCCATACGAGTTCGCTGACTCGGTTGAGGCTGAAGACAACGTAAGTAAACGCACCTGCCTTTGGTTGAAGAACCTACCGTTGTTACAGAAGACAAGCGAGCTGACTAAAGAAACGGCAAGACATGATATTCATCTTGCCAGTCCTGGTCCCGATCGTTGGAAGTTTAGAAGCAAGTTTCATAAAGGGTTAGCGCGAGCGATGGCTGAACAGTGGGGGGCAGTAGCATGAGTGACTGTGAAAAACAACTGCGTCACATGTGCAAGACATATGCTGAAGATGCATCTAACGGTTGCATGATGTTTTACCCAGATGGTGACGAGAACTGTCGTTATGAGGCCTACGCCATTCGTTACATAATTGACGGAAGCGGGGAATACCTGGGCGCTAGGCTAATGATAGCGGGAGGCGGTCCTAATGTTTGGGTTGACACATTTGAAGGAGAGATCCAGGGCTTTTGGGGTTCGGACAAGTGCAGCTTTCCAATCTGGGATTACGAATATATCGATGATTACTGGGAAGAGATGTATAAGTGCTTGAGCTAACCATTTTTATTTACCTGCTGGTGTTCCTAATGGGCGGTCGGGATCGGGGCTGAGTATCAGTTTCGGGTCGGGCCGCTCAGCTGGCAGGTACCTTAACACACACAAGAGGCTTCACGCAGCCCAGGAGATCTGGCGTTTCGCAGCCAGGGTTCGCCAAAGCAGGTCTGAAAAATAAATGAAAATAGTTGTTGACAAGATGTAACCAAAGTGTTTAAATTAACTTAATTAAATAAATGACTATTAGGAGGTCAATATGAAGATAGAAATAAACTTATATGATGAGACAGGTCAACAGGTTGTTGGCAAAGCAATCGAGACAGCTTGTAACAGTCTCATCATTAATGGTCAGCACATCATTTCAAATGGTGGCATTAACTCCGAGATGCGCGAGTTAATGGGTCAGCCAACAGCTGAGCAGATCGGCATGACTTTAGTGCCGCCGCTTGGCAATCCCGATAACATCAACTAAAAAAACCTTGGAGGAATTAGGGGGCATTACGCCCCCTTTTTTATGGGACTCTATTTGTCAGGCAAATCGGATCGGGAATCGGGTCAGGCGGATGGGGGGGACACAAAAATTGGCTAGACCAGTAGAGACACACACAAGGACAAGATCTCTCTCAAACAAATTTCATTTTTTTTACATTTCATCAAAACAGGTGGTACAATCGAATTATTGTAAAATCGGTTTAGGCAGATCTAAAGATTTATATCTCCTTTATCTCCCCCAAGGATAAGATCTGCCGACACCCACTAAGGATAGAATTATGGATGAAGATATGATGGGTATGGACGTTGCACCTGTAATGATGCCAGACCAACAAATGATGCAAGGGACTCCAGCAGGCCCAACTTTACCTAACGAATTACAACAACAAATTGATAGCTTGAGTGAGCAAGAAAAAGCCGAGGCTAAGGAAGCCCTCATGCAAATTATGAAAATTGTAGAACAAATGATGGCTGAGGGTGCTACCGAAGAACAAGTAGAACAATTCCTCCAGCAAATCGGTATGACTCTTGAAGAGTTAGAAATGGCAGAAGAAATGTTTGGAATGGGCGAAGGCGCACTTGGTTTTACCATATAATTAATATATTATTTTAAAAAGAGGTTAATATTATGAAAAGAAGAAAAAAATTGTTTGCTGGCGGAACTGCAATAAAAAAACAAGGTTCGTCTAGAATAAAATCCCCAAGTTTACCTGCAAAGCCAAAAAATAAAATGTCTCCAGCTAAAAAACAATTTGGTAAAGCAATACCTATTGCTAAGAAAAAACCAGTTGTACAAAGACCAAAACCCCTAGTAGGAACAAGATCTAAAACAGCGGGTAGTACTATGGCTAAGATTTCAAAATCTGCGCCTAAGAAATTAGCCAAAGGAGTTAACAAACCAAAAGTAAGTGGAGCAGGCATCACAAGACCAACCTCTTCAGCAAAACAAAAAATAAAAAGAAAGATTAGAACTGGTGGTTAATTTTTATGGGATTCTTTAATAAATTAAGAAAAAAGGTACGAAATAAAATTGTATCGCCAGAACTAGCTCCATTTAACAGAGGGCGATCTGTTTTGACTGGATTACGAAATACAAACAGGCGAAATATAGGTAGTGGCGTTAAATTTGGTCCGCCTCAAAAAGCTCCCGAACTCGGCGGATTGGCTGATCTGTATCGTAGACTCAACACACAATTGCAGGATAGATTGCAAAAACAATTAAGAAATCAACAAATGCGAATGCCTCAGCCTATACCAGAAAGGATGCCAGCTTCAAGTTTTAAACCTGAAGGCATGAGTGATAGATTTGCTCAACAATTAATAGATAAGGGAATAGATTTAGCAGACGAAAATTACTTGTATCAACCAAGGTTTAATCTAGCGTCTGGTAGCACAGAAAGATTTATTCCTATGCCAAAACCAGTTGGGCCAAACCCTGATTATGTACCTCCAGCCGTAGCTCCAGATATAATTCCTAATTTAGATCTTGGAATGCCTATTATGCCAGAGGAAAGAATGGCACCTCCTGTAATGAACCAAATGCAAGGTCAACCAAGAATGATGATGTCAGCAGGCAGAGATGCAAATATGGTTGACTTTCTTAATTCAGACCCACAACAACAAATATTTGGTATAGAAACAAGAATTGGAATATTAGAAAACCAACTTCAAGAAGCATTAGCAAACAACGATAGACAATCATACGACATGATCGTGGATCAA
>Ga0208425_1000066_pt1 | contig 35376 bp, 51 predicted proteins | sample DEB08_DNA_4_FD_185496 | JGI IMG/M metagenome (GOLD analysis project Ga0208425, IMG submission 185496) | Aqueous microbial communities from the Delaware River and Bay under freshwater to marine salinity gradient to study organic matter... | ecosystem: Environmental > Aquatic > Marine > Coastal ...
CGTTTGCGCGCCTTGCAGGTACTCCTGCAGCTGGCCTCGCTGGCCCTGGAAGTCGATCATGCGGCTGCGCGGCACCGGCACCCCGAGCCGGGCGGCCAGCTGCGCGGCGGCGTTCTCGGCCTCGACAATCCATGGGTCTCCGAGCGCGGGCTTGAACGCATACCGGGTATCGGCCGAGTCCTTGAGGACTTTCCCGCCGTGGGTTGAGCCGGTGAGGTCGCGGTGGAGCCGCAGCTCCCCCTCCCACTCCAGCAAGGGCGGTGCGGCGTCCTTCGGAGGTTGGGCGGCCGGGTGGTCCACGGCCTTCACGGCCTTGGGCGATGGCGCCGAGTCGGGGGTCCAGGTCATTTCCGCATCCGACACAACGGGCGCCGGTGTTGCGGGTGCGTCCTGGTCGGCCTTCTTGAGCGCCTTCACCAGCGCGGCCATCTCGGTTTCGCTCATCATCGAGCTAATGGCGGCCTTCGCCGACGCCGCAGCGGCAACATCGGCCTGCGCTGTTTGCAATGCCTTGGCCGCGGCAGCGGCTTCGTCCAGCACCGATGACGCGGGGTAGTTCCCCTTGGTAAGCCCTAGCTCGGCCAGCGTGGCGGGGCGCAGGCCTTCCCCCCATACCGGGTGCGAGGTCGGCCGCGGAATGGCGCGTAGGTCGAGCTGGCCATCGTTCCAGGCGTGCCAGCGGGTCGGCCCGAGGATGCGCCGCTGGTCGGCGGTCGGCAGCCGGGCAAAGCGCGTGCCGGTGTTGAAGGGCGTAGCGCCTCGGGAAAGCTCGTCTGCGCTGCGGACGTTCATCGGCTTCCACGGCCCGGCCCCGGCGTTGAGCGTCGTGGCATCCAGGGGCGGGCCGGTGTACGGGTCGGCCGAGCACCGGCAGTTCGGGTGAGAGCGCATCGGCTGGCTCACCGGGTAGGCCAGCCCGTTCATTCCCTGGCACACCATGCAGGCGTCCCACGCGGCGTTCCATACCCACGCGCTCACTACGTCAGGGTTGGCGCGGTAGGCGTCGATGTTGCCTGCGCGGGCGGCGCTGATGGTCTCCGTTCGGATGAAGGTGGACACCCGCTTGGCCTCGGTGCCGAGCGATTGGGCCACGGAGCGCGCCAGCTTGTCGGGGCCATGGCCGAGCACCACGCCCTGCGTAAGCACGTTCACCGTCTTGATACCCGCGTCCCCGGCGAGCTTGCGCACCCACTCATTCGCCGCCGTTCCAGGCTGGAGCCGCGCGATGAAGCGCCGGGCCTGCGCGTCGTTGATTCTCGAGAACCCGACCCCGACGCCCTTCAGCTTGCCGTAGCCGGTGGCGGCGCCGTGCTGGTAGGCCTTCTTGGCCAGCGGCTCCAGCTCGGCGGCGGCCTTGGCCTCCAGGTCGGTGTCCTTGACGGCCTTCAGCGCGGCCTCCTTGATGGACTGCGCCCGGCTGCCGAGCAACATGAGCCGGGTCGTCAGGGCCTCGGCGTCCTCGCCGGTTGCCTTGGCCAGCCGCTTGGCCAGCGGGGCGACCTCCTGCTCTAGAAGCTGGTTGAGCGCCCGCTTGTACACCGCCGTAAGCCGCGCGGTCGGGTCTTTCTCCAGCTTGGCCAGTCCCTCAATCCACTTGCGCTCAATCGCAAGGGATTCCGCGGCGGTGGCCACGCGCTACCCGATGAAGTCGGGCGGCTGCTCCGTAAGCCCGGCGTTCATGGCGGCGTTCGCCTCGGCCTGCTCGTCCTGGCGCTGCATGGCCTCCAGCGCGGGGTCGTACCCGAGCTGTTCCAAGATGGTGTCGCGGCTCACGCCGAGCTGCTGGTCCATGAGCGAAGTGCGCCGGTCCATCTCGGGGTCAGTCGGCACCAGCTCGGGCCACACGATCTGCGGCAGCGCGTCGGGGAAGCCCTGGAGGTCGAGCGCCCGGCGCATCATCTCTTGGATGGCCTGCCCGTAGGTGCGGCGCTTGCTCTCCGTCTTGGCGATCAGCGGGGAATAGAGGATGCGAAGGGCGAGGGACGACAGCTGGCCCGCGGAGTCGAGCTTGCCGGTGGCGACCTCGGGGATGCGGGTGGTCTCATGGAGGGCGGCCACCAGCCTGCGGTAGTAGTCGATGCTGCTGGACAGGTCGCTCTGCATTTCCAGGTTGTGCAGCTCGGCCTGCGGGTGCTCCAGGCGGATGATGGCGCCGGGGTTGGCGTCCATGTTCAGCGCATCGCCGATCATGCGGCCCCACGTCCTCGGGTGGGCGTAGAGGCGCAGGATTCGGTTGATGTTGCTGGCGGTCCGGTCAATCGAGCGGCACAGCCGAAGCACATCAGGCTCCAGGTCGGACAGCCCGTAGACCTCATGGGGCGAAGGGAGGTTCTGCGCGTGGCCCATGGGCGCGTAGGGGTAGGGCCATGCTTCCTCCCCGATGGTGGTCCAGCCGCCGTCATGGCCCTTCTGATCCACGATGATCCACGCCTCGCCGTCGCGCTCGATGCGCTGGCGCCGGGTAGCGGTGGTGTCCCCGTCGGCCTCCAGCCACGTTACGACGTAGGCGGTGACGGTTTCGTAGTCGCTCGGCTCCCACTCCACGTCCACGCTGGAGGGGTCCACGCAGGTAATACGCGGCGGGCCGACCGGCTGCGGCATAAGCCGGTAGTAGAACGTCCCGCCGATGGCGCCCGAGGTTCCCGCCTTCTGCCACAGCAAGCCGCCGCCGTTGATGCGGATGGTTTCGTTCAGCGCGTCCTGGGCGGCGTCGGCCTCGGGCGGCAGGTTCACCTGGAGGTCGGAACCGAACAGGTGGGCCACGCCCGCGTCCACCACCAGCCGGGCGTAGTTGATTCGGACGTTGTCATTGGCCTCGCCCTTGCGGACCTTCAGCGGGTCGGGGCTGGTGCCGTAGTAGGCGTCCCATGAGCGGCGGATGCGCTCGGCGCGCTCCCGGTCGTCGCGGTCGGCGAGAAGCGACAGCTCAACACCGTGGTCGTATCCAGTCTCGGGGGACAGCACCTAGTAGCTCCACAGGTCGGGGCCGAAGCTGGCGCCCATCTTGGGTGCCGGGGCGTAGGCCATGAGAACGGCGTCGGCGCGGTCGGGCGAGCGCCCGAGCCGCTTCCTGGTTGTCTCCTTTGGCTCCACCACCCGGCGCCCGGCGCTGTCGAGCTGGTAGCGCGGGGCAACAAGGTCGGCCGCCAGCTGCTCGTCCTGGTCCAGGTCCAGTTCGTCTATCTGCTCCTGGAAGGCGAACCACGACTCACTACGGCGGTTCGGGTACAGCTCGGGCTGCGTGGCCTTGTGGCCGCCGTTGAACGCCTCTACGGGCCAGCCCGCTTCCTTGAGGCGGTCGGTCACGCCGCCGCCTAGCCCCGCGTCGTCCACGACGATGCGGAAGCTGTTGGCGCCAGTCGAACGGGCGACGTCAATGATCTGGCCAGCGGTCTCCATCAGGCTCTTGCCATTGTAGGCCCGCGCTAGGCGTATCTGCCTACCACGGCGCACGGCGATCACGGTTTCGTCCGAGCCGTAGCGCGCCACATCGCAGGCGATCACCACCGGCTCCCCGGCGTCGGCCTCGCGCTGGCGGGCGGCCTCGACCCGGCCGAGTCCCAACACCTGATCATCGGCCTCCGTTGGGAAGTTCCCCATCACGCGCACCTGGAACATGGGGCTGTCCTCGCCCCATTGGGCGCGCTTCTCGTCTATCCACTCCCGGCTCACAAGCACCTTGGCCAGCTGGTCGGGCACGGCCTCGCCGGTGAGGTTGGGCGTGTCGTAGGCGCTGATGTGGAAGGTGTTGTAGAGCGCCCGGTCGGCGTGGAACGCCCGGTAGAACGTGCCGGTCGTGCTGGTGGGGTTGCCGATCAGCAACACGCGGGCGCCGGGCGCCGTAAGAAAGCCCTCGGCCGCCTCATAGATCAGCTCGTCCACACCGCTGGCCTCGTCCACCACCAGCAACAGGTTCTCGGCGTGGTGGCCCTGGAAGTGCTCGGGCGTCCTGGTGGAAAGCCCCACCCCGAACCAGGACGGCGTGACCTCCAGGCGCGTCTGGTTCATCTGGCCGTAGAAGCCGGGCGGCGCGTGGCCCACCCCGGCCGCAATCTCCCTCCACAGAAGGTCACGCACCTGCGTGAACGTCGGGGCGGTGGTCACTACGCGGGAGTCAGGGTGGGCAGCGAGGAACCACAGCACGATCCTGGCGGCGATGGCGGTCTTGCCCGAGCCGTGGCATGAGCGCACGGCCGTTCGCTTGTTGTCCCTCACGCTCTGGAGGATGTCCCGCTGGCGGCTCCAGGGGTGGAACCCCAACACCTTGTCGAGGAAGGCCACCGGCTCGTCACGGATGGCCTGGAAGGCGCTGGCGGCGCTAGCGGTTGCTGCTGGCAAGCTGCCCGAGCCGCACGGCGAGGTCGGCGATGAACGGCGCGGAGTAGGTCAGCGTGCGTTCATCAGCGTTGCGAAGGGCGGCCACCAGCTTGTCGCGCAGCCCGTCCTCGGCCAGCACCTTCATCATCTTGTCGTCGCTGCCCCCCTGGAACGCGGCCCGAAGCTCACGCCCGAGGTCATCCAGCTTCGCCATCGTGGTCCTCTCCCTCTCCCTGCCGTAGCAGCTCGGCCATCCCCGCCAGCGTGATCGGCCCACCGGAGGCGCCGGTGTGTTCGATGCGCTCACGACGGCCCCAACGGTCGGGGGCCTTGCGCTCCAGGTACCACGCCGCCGCCTGCCAGCTCGACTGCGCGTGCCGCTGGACCAGCGCGATGTTGCGCGCCTCGGCGTGGGTCTCGGCTTCTTTTACTGCCTGCATGAATTGCGCGTAAGGCTCCTCGCCCTTCTCCCCACGCTCCATCCATGAGTAGAAGGTGCGCTCCCCGATGCCGCCGAGCTGCGCGGCGACGAAGCTGTAGTTCCCGGCCTTGATCGCATTCACGATGCGCTCCTGGCGCTCTGGCGTGAGAAGCGATTTACGCCCCATGCCCCCTCCTGGTTAGTGGTTAGCCCTGCGAGCCGTCGAAGGCCCGTAGAACGCTGCTGACGGCCTCACGCGGCCAGCCTCCCGAACGATGCGCCCTCTAGGGCGGCGGTCGCGCCGGGGTGGTTGTTCACGACGATGCCCACCTTGTGCGGGCCGTAGATTGCGAGCAGGTCGCTGTCCTCCTGGTCGTGGTAGCCCGCGGCCTCCAGGCTGGCGCGGTCGGGGAACACATCGGCCTGCCGGTCGGTGTCGGCGATCAGGTGGTCCCACCGGCCGCCGCGGGAGTAGATCCACCGGAAGTTGCTCGGCGGGTCAGGCTCCACCCGCTCCTTGAACAGCTTGACCTCCTTCGTGTAGGCGTAGAAGGCGGCGTGCGGCGTGTACCTGATGATGCGCAACCAGCGGTCGAGGTAGTCCTCCGAGTAGAAGTCCCCGCCGTCGTGGATGCGAACGTGGGCGCCGACGAAGCGCCGGGCCTGCAGCTCCTCGACCATGGCCCACATCCACAGCTCGGGATGCTCCAGCGTGAGCTCCAGGTTGGCGCGGTGGCGGGCCATGACGTTGCGGAAGCGGTAGGTCCCCTTGCGCGCGTAGCACAGCTTGGAACAGCTCATGGCGCTCGGGCATACGTTCATCTTGCGGCCGGTGGAGAGCGTGGTGACCCACGCGGGCAGGCTCCAGGTCCATATCCGGTCCCGCGCGAGGTCGCTGTTGCCCATGGTGAGAAGCACCTAGGCCCCCGCCAGCTCGGCAGCGGCGGCGCTTAGGCCGGTCATGGCCTCGGCCACCTGCTCGGGGGTGAGGCCGGTGGTGTCCAGCTCCCTCCCGCTCCATCTGGCGGCCAGCTTGGCGGCCTTGGTAGTGCGGCCCTTCAGCCAGCTCTCCGCCTGCTCTGTGCCGCGCTGGTGGCGCCGGGCGGCAAGTTTGGCCGGGTCGGCCGTCAGGTGGACCAGCTCCAGGTCGTACCCGGCGTCCACCGCGCCCTGGAGGAAGCGGTCGCAGGCCAGCCGGTCGCCCTCGGCAAGCACCGTCCTGGCCGGGCAGCTGGCCATGAAGTCCAGGGCCGGGCCGATCACCGAATACGGGAGGGTGTCGGTGCCGGGGAACAGCGGTCGCGGGCGCCCGAGCTGGAGCGCATCGAGCGCGGCGTAGCGCGTGTGCCACAGCGGGCGCTTGCTGGTGGTGCCTGCGAGGTTGCGGGTCAGGCTGGCCACCGCGGCGCTCTTGCCGACTCCTGGCGGCCCGACAACGTACAGTAGGCGCATTCGCCTAGTGTAGAACGACGAAACCCCGCACGCAGCGGGGTCTCGCGGTCCAGCCTATGTGCGCTCCTGGTTAGGGGAGCAGCGTGCAGTCGCAGGCGGCGCAGGTCGAGCCTGCGGGAATGTCCTCCGCGTACTCGTCGAACAGGCCGAGCTTGGTAGGGGTGTCCATGGTGTCCTCACCGTCAGGGTCGGCGTCCTCGATCAGCTCGTCCCCGCAGCTGCGGCACAGCAAGCCCGGCTGGCCGAGCCGGGAGTAGGCCTGCGGCTCGGCGCACATCTCGCACATGAAGCCGTCGCGGTACTCCATGGTCCCGTCAGGCAGGTCCACGTAGGCGTCGGCCGGGATGCGATTCACGAAGCGGCCATGGCCGAAGTCCGTAGGCTCGTCGCAGCTGACGCAGGGGTGCGGCTCCTGGCCGTACTTCGGGTTGGTCGGGGCGTCCGTGTAGCACGCGCGCTTGCCCACGCTCATGCCGCCGCCTCCGCGGTAGCAGCCGCGGCGGCGTATGCGAGCCGCAGCTCAACCTGACGCAGCGTGACTTCGGTGTTCACGGTGCCACCAGTGACGCGCACCACGAAGGTCCTGCCACCGGGCTTCACCTGCGAGCCGACCATGAAGCGGTCGGTGTAGAAGCCGCCATCGAAGCTGACGTACTCCATCCCGTCCTCGACCTCGCGGGTGACCTCCCATCCGGCGATGCGCGCCTGCTCGATCATGCGGGCAACGCGGGCTTCTGTCCTCTTGGTCATTCTCTTTCCTCTCTCTCGTCCTGGGCGGGCTAGGCGTAAGTACCGTCGCGGCGAACGCGGATGACCTCGCGCTGGCCGAGCCGACCGTCGTACATCGAAAGCTTCATCACGCCCGACTTGGTCATGCCGATCACCGTGATCTCGTACGGGGCCTCGTCGTAGTTGCACAGGTCGCGGAGGTGGTCGAGCGTGCCCATCTGGTCGGCGGTCGCCGTCTTGAGAAGCTGGTTGTCCTGGTCGCGCGTCATGTCTCTCTCCTTAGCTGGCCGGGTCTCTCGTTCCCGGTGGTGGAACCACTATAGCCTAACGCCTAGGCGTTCGTGGGTAGTCCAGCGCCTAAGCCTAGCCGGATGCCGGCGATTTTCCCGCTCTTAGCGGGTATTTCTCGCGGAGGGTGCGAGCTAGGCGTGCGGCTCGGCGCCGACAATCCACACCAGCGCGTCCTGGTCGGAGTCGTGGAACCACGGAAAGCGGCTCGGGCGCTCGTTGAGGTAGGCCATCATCTTGCCTTCGTAGGTCGGGTGGAAGTCAATCCCGTCCTGGCTCCAGGGGCGCCGCTGCTGGTAGGTGGTCCAGCCGGTGGAGTGCAGGTCGTAGTGCTCCAACAGCACGTCCCCCCCACCGGCAGGCGTCGGGTGGTGGTGGTACTTGCGGGCGTAGTGGCGCCCGAGCTTGACCCCGCTCACCCGCTCGATGGCGGCCAGCCGGTCGTCTATGAAGTCCAGCCGGGTCGGCCCGATGCCGATCAGCACGACGCGCTCCAGGTTGGGCGGCGGCTGGCGGGCCAGTCCGTACAGCACACTCACGCAGCTGTTGCAGCTGCCCGCGGCGATCACCAGCGTGCGAACGCTCGGCGGCACGTTGCCGACCTGATGGGCGCCCACCGCGTGAAAGGCCTCCACCTGTTCATCCTCGGCGCCCTTGGGCGTGGTGATGCCGTAGCACACGCGGTAGTAGCCGGGTAGCTGGGCCTCGGCCTCGCCGACGGCCTTCTGCAGCGCGGGGTTATACCCCACCGGGGTAAAGATGAATTGCGCCCCGGCCGCCGAAGCAATCCTGACGTTCGGGTGACGGATGGCCGTTTCGGCGCGGGTGCCCCCGAGGACCACGATGCACGGTAGGCCGTAGTGCTTGGCCACCAGCGCCGTCATGCTGATCTGCGGGCTAAGGACGCTGGCGCCGGTCACCACGCCGCGCGGGTTCGCCCGGTGGACTAACCACACCAGCTGCCGCAGCTTGCTCCCGTTGATCGACTCCTGGCCGAGCGGCGCGAACAGGTCCTCCCGCTTGTACCAGCGGCCGTTGCGAAGCTCGACCGGCGTCAGGTCGTACAGCTGGTCGTGCCAGCTCACCGGAACCGCCCGAACGCCTGCCCCCGCACCGCCGTCGTGAAGCTATTGCGGAACGCCGGGTAGTCCAGGTCCATCATCACGACCTCGCCCGTCTCGCGGTAGTGGTTCTGCTTAGCTGGATGAACGCCGGGGTCGTAGGGGTTGGCCTCCAGGCGCAGCTGGTCGGGCAGGCTGAATTCCCGAGCGTCCCAAAGCACCGACAGGTCCTCCTCGGGCCATGCGGCCTGCGCGGCCTGGAGCCGGTCGTACAGCATGTCGTTGTAGACGTTCGGGTAGCGCCGGTTCGGCCGGTGCCAGCTCTTGTACGTGCACAGCGCCGACTCCAGGGTGAGGTAGGTCACGTCGCGCAACCACGGCTGGCCAGCGGCGCGGCTCCTGGCTTCAGTCAGCAAGCTCTCCCCCTCGGCCTCTAGCTCGCGGAGCAGGTCCTCGGGGTAGTCGCCGGGGAAGGCCGGGTTGCTCTTGTGATCGTCGTACTCGTCGTGGCCGGTCACGATGCACAGGCCGTTGCGATGCGACCGGCTCCCGGCGCGGTCGCGCAGCAACAGCGTGTCGGCCTCGACCTCGACGCCCATGATGTGCAGGTACTCCAGGTAGCTCCAGGCCGACAGGCGCCCGAAGGTGGCGATGCTGGTTGCGGCCTTCCACAGCCCGTCCCACCCCGGCCCCTGCTTGCGCCAGTAGGCGGCCTGACTGTCCTCGCCGATCAGCGCGAGGTAGCTCCACACCGCGTCGTCAAAGGACTTCTTGTGGTAGCGGCGGTCGGTATCCCATGCCAGCCGGTCGTAGTGCTCGGCCCATACCCGAATGATGCGGCTGTCTGGGTAGGGGTAGGCGTCGTGGAGGATGAAGCTGGTGACTGGGTTCTGTGTGTTCCCGTTGATGAAGGCGAACCACAGCGCGGCTTCGTCGTCCCACCCCTCGACCTCGCGCAAGTAGGGGAACAGGTAATAGACGCAGCCGGGGTGCGAGCCGTAGCGCGTGTGCCACAGGTAGAACCGGAGAAAGACCTCACGCCGGTACTCGCGGCGCCGGAAGTCCGCGCCGGGTTCCAGGTCGGTCATGGCTTCTTGTGGCGGGCGGCCAGCTTGTCGGGAATCTCGCCGGTGATCTGCTTCACCATTTCTTCCTCTCGCTTAGTCCTGGCGGCGCGGCCAGCCTCCAGGCCCGCGGCGTAGGTGAAGCAATCCTTCATCCCGCGCAGCGCGTAGTACACGATGGAGTAGCGGTAGCCGTCGGGCTGGCGCAGCCGCATCGGCGTCACGCCGTGGACCAGCCGGTAGCCGGGGAACACCGACACCCACCCGTCGCGGCAGGCCACGGTTGCGTCATACGAAGGGATGGTCAGGTAGCCGCCCTTCATCCCTCGGCGCAGCACCGGCATGGCGCTCCATACGTCAAAGTTCATCCGGTCGCGGTGGTACGGGAGGGTGCTCGACTTGTTGATGACGCCGCTCGTCCATACGGCGTTGTCGCTCATGCGCCATTCGTCGTCAATCTCTCCCGACTCGGCGCGGTCCTGGTCGGCCTGCTCGGGCATGAGCGACCGGAACCACTTGGCCATCTCGTCAGCGGCGTGCGCTATCTCCGCGTGCTGCTCGGGCTGCTCGATGGACAGCACCGACGCCCGGCAGCTCTCCCTCCAATGGCTCACCCGGCGCGGCGACATACCGAAGGTGCGGCTCACGTTCCGCACGCCGTTGGCGCGCTTCAGGCTGTTGAATTCCACCGCCAGGATGGCCCGGCGCAGCGGCCCTATGTCGCCGGGGTAGGGCGCGTAGATCAGTAGCGGCTCGCCGGTGTCGGCATCGCGGTACATCCCGGCCTCGGTCACCGTCGGCGCCAGCTCGGGGACGGTGTCTCCGATCAGGTCATTGGCCTCGTCCTCGGGCATGACCCGCTCCAGGTCGTACAGCGGCAGGGCTTTCACTTCATCCTCCACCACTCGGTCACCACTACCCACCCGGCAAGAGCAGCTAGCACAACCAGCCCGGCCACCATCCCCGTTCCTGGGTTCACGGCAGCTCACGGCCGAGCGCATCGCTGAGAAGCCGGAGAACGGCCTCGCTGTTGTCATGCAGGCCTAGGCCCTCCCGGTACTCGGCCATGGCCTCTACGGCCCACATGAAGGACTCCAGGGGCAGCTCAATGATCAGCGTGCGGGTGGCCTTGTCCTTGTAACGCTCCATGAGCGTTTCCATATCCGTGGCGCGGTCGGTGTTCTTGACCTCGCCGCCGAGCGGTGGGGCTTCCTCGTAGCTGGCCAGTAGGTCGTCCAGGTCGTCACCGTCGTAGCCGGTCCCGTCCAGCCCCACCGGGGCGACCTCTTGGAGCAGCGCGATCAGCGCGTCCTGGTCGTAGGTGGCGAGGTCCTGGGTCCGGTTGTCGGCGAGCATGATGCGCTTGGCCGTGGTTTCGTCCACGTCGATCTCGAGAACGGGAACCGTCTCGGCGCCGCTGGCCTTGGCGGCCTCCAGGCGGTGGTTCCCGGCCAGCACATAGCCGGTCCCCTTCTGCACGATCAGCGCGCCGTAGAAGCCGTTGCTCTCGATGCTCTGATGGATGGCCCCCACGTCGCCCTGCCGCGGGTTGCCGGGGTGCGGCACCAGCTCGCTCACCTTGGCGTCCGTGTACCGCTGGTCGATCACCTTCACCGGGGTAGCCTCTCCCTCGTCGTTACTGACTAGGGAGAGGCTACCACCGGGAAACCGCTACTTGTGGTTGGCGGCGTAGGCGTCGAGCGTGTCGCACAGCCCGGCGATCATCAGGCTGAACACGATCAGGGAGCGGGCGTGCCGGTCGGCCTTGGGCATCCGGTGCCGTAGGGCGGTCGCGTAGTTCACCACGTCGGCCGCTTCCTCCCGTATGTCTTGGACTAGCTCGTGCAGCGGCTTGACCTCAAAGCTCTGCACGCCTTCCTCGACTTGGTACTCCTGGCCGCCCGCGACCGCTCGGGTGATGGCCATCTGAACAAGCTGTTCCTCGGCCGAGGTCCGGGCCGACGCCGGGACGGCCAGCTGTGCAAGCTGGCTGACCATCCCGGCGTAGTCCTCGGGCGTCACCTAGAAGGGGATGTCGTCATTCGACGCGGCCGGGGCGTTCGGGTTCGGCGGCGCCTCGTAAGGCTGCGGCAGGCCCGGCCCGGCGAGGTCCAGGTCGGAGCCGACCTTCCTCTCCACGGCGATGCCCCACTCCCGGTACTGCCTGACCTGATCGGAGCCCTTGGGGGTGAAGTCCACCAGCCCCCCGCGCTCGATGTGGAGCGTGTCGCCGTAGCGCGGCGCCTCGGCCTCCATCTTGCGCCCGAGAGACCCCGACAGCCATACGCTGACGTCCTCCTGGCCGGTGGCCAGCGTGATCACCGGGACGTTCTCGCCGGGGTTCTGCTTGCTCTGAACCCAACGCAGCCCCACCAGCACCCCGCCGAGCTTGTCGCCATCGTCGTTCCAGCGCCAGCTGCGCGGGAAGTCTCGCTTCGTGGTCGTCATGCCATCTGCCTTTCCATCGGGTCTTGTGCCGCGGCGTCGGCCTCGGCCTCCATGCGGCACTCGGCCGCCCATTCGCGTTGGTTGTCGCACCAGCGGTCGTACTCGTCCTGCGGGTCCAGCGGCTCGGCGTCGGGGTCAGGTGTGCCCCACCAGTCACGTCCCATCTGTCTCTCCTTGTCCGTACTTGGCGGCGTGAACCTCGGGTATCGGGTCACGCCCTTTCTCTCCCTCTCCCTGGCACAGCGCGGTCGCGCCATAGCTGGCGGCGGCCGGGTCCAGGTGGCGCCCGAGCGTCCCGTCTTGCATCACTAGGACCATCGAGCGGCAGCGCGGGCACAGGTGGCGAATCACCAGCCCTGCCACCCGGCGAGCTTGCTGGCCCACACCTTTACCGGCCGGTGGTGGGCCTCGGGCCTGGAGGTCGGCCGGTACATGGCCGTAGGCCGTATCCACCCGCGGCTGGCCGCACGCTGCATCAGCGGCCCGAGGGCGCGCCGCTCGGGCGTGTGGTTGCCGACGGTGTCCAGCGCCTCCCATACGTCGTCCGCGGTGAAGTCATCGCGCTCCAGCGCCAGCCGGTGAATCACCCGCAGGGCGCTGGCCCTCCAGGCGGCGGCGGCGTTGGCCTCCACGCGCTCCAGGGCTTCATCGAGCAGGCTCACCTGTTCCATGCCAGCCCCTTGTCCTTAGCGATGGACAGCACCACGGCCGGGCGCTCGTTCATCGCGGTCGCCGTGGCCATGACCGCCCTGTTGAAGTCCACCCCGCGACCGCGCAGGGCCACCAGCGCCCGCTCCACGCGGCGGCGCCCGAGGGCGTCAGGCGACTCCACGATGCGGGCCAGCTTCTCCCGCGACAGCTTGGGCAGCGGGCCAGCGTCCACTATCCCGCGCTGCCTGCGCAGGCACTCCTGGCGCCCGCAGGTCACCCGGCCCCGGCCCGCTACCCGTCGAGAGCAGTAGCGGCACGCCGGGCGGCTGGCCCGCTCGCGCTTGATGGCCTGCACGTCGTCCGGCCGGTACAGCGCCGGGACGCCCTGCCCCTGCGGAACCGCGTAGGGGGAGAGCAGCCTGCGGGCATGGCCGCGTGAGACACCGAGCTGCGCGGCGGCGGCATCTACTGTGACTAGCGCACTCATGCTGCCGAACACCCCCACCCGCTCCAGCCGCGGGTAATCGGGAAGCTGGCGACGGCCACGGCGATCTGCTCCTGCGGGCTGGAGCCGTCGTACCCCGTTCGGCGGGCGCCGTAGGCCCACGTCTTGGAATACATGCCCATCATCGAGACGTACCGGCCTCGTATCTCTCCCTTGGGGCCGAGATACCAGCGCGGCCGGGCGCCGGTTTCGCACCGGGCGATGCGCCACGCCTTCGCGTAGGTCCCCTTGCCGCCGATCTTGTCCACGCGGACGCGGACCTCGCGCACGCTCGGCTCGGGCGGCCATGCCAGCTTGGCGCGGGCGGCCTTCCTCTTGACCTCCTTCATGCAGGCGGCCTTCGTGACCTTCGTGCTCTCGGTGTGCTTGGCGCAAGGCGCCGCGTAGGCGCGCTCCGTCATGCACCCGGCGAGGTTGCCGAGACCTAGCCCGGCCAGGACGCCGAGCGACAGGACGGCGACCTTCTGGCCGTTTGTGGCTTGGCGCTTCTGCCTAGTGTGATTGCATGGGTTTGTCACGACGCCCTCCTGGTCGCTGCCTGCTTGTCGGTTACGAACCCCACCCCGGCGATGTAGCCCGCGGCGAACGCTCGGGCCTCCATCGGGCCGAGGGTCACGCTCTGCTGTCCGTACCGGAGAAAGAACGTGAAGCTCGGGCCGAGCGGCCCCTCCTTCACGGTCAGGTTCTTGATCACGCCTTTGCGGTCGTAGTAGGCCATGTCGCGGCGCACAAGCTCGTCCACGTCGTAGTAGCTCATGCCTCGTCCTCTGCGGCTCGGAAGTTCACGGTCCAGCGCCCACCGGCAAACCGGAACAGCTGGTCAGGGTCGATGCCGCGGGCGCGCAGGTCGGCGGCGCGCTTGTCCACGTCGCCGACGCCGGGGTACTTGGTCACCATTTCCTCACGCGGGAGCAAGCTGGCGGGCAGCTGCTCGGCTGCGGCGTGCAGGGCCTCCTTGTTGAGCGACCGGCGCCCGTCGGCGACGTAGGCCAGCGTGGCCCCGTCGTGGATGAACGCGGCGCCGCCCTTGCCGAGCTGGTCGGCGGCCTGCTCGGCCAGCGCCATGCGCTCCTGGTTCAGCCGCTCTATCTCCAGCTTGGCCATCCTGATCTGCTGGTCGATCTTGAACAGGTCCTCCAGGGTGGCCTCAACCTCGGTGTGCGTGGTGCTCATCGGTCGTACTCCTCGTTGTTCCAGGCGCGCGTGCAGCGGGCCATGCTCTCTCCGTCCACCATCCCCGGCGCGTAGCCGAGAAGGCGGTCTGTCGTGACGCGGTAGTGGCGGGCGATGGTCAGCAGGACCGGCACCCTTGGCAGGCCCTCCCCCCGCATCCATGCGTAGATCCGCGTCTTGTCGGTCCCGACCGCGGCGGCCAGCGCGTCCACCCGCTTGCTGACGCCCGGCATGTGGGCGTCGAGCAGGCTGTTGAGCGAACGGCGGAAGGCGACCTCCGGGGCAACCTCGGGGCTGGCGGTGGTCATGCTGCGCCCCGCTTGACCTTGCTCTTGCTGGCGGGGGCGACGGCCACGGTCCATACGTGCAGGCCATCGGTAGGGACTTCCAGCTGCTCGGCGGGGATGCCGTAGTTGCCCCCGGTGGTGACGGTCGCGTAGCCGATGGTCCCTAGCTCCACGAACCGGAAGTAGCGCCGGGCCTTTGTCGCCGGGTCCAGCATCCACACGGTGGTCCCCTCGGGAACGGTTACTGCCTCCTGGCGGGTCATGCTCTCTCCTTGGTCATGCGGCGCCTCTCATACGCCGCGCATGGTCATTCTACCATAACGCCTAGGCGTCGGCCCCTAGGCGTTTCCCGGTAGTCCTATGAACCGCGCGTAGAAGCCCTAGGTGTTCGGCGGCGGCGGCCTGTTCCTCGTAGGTGAGGTAGGCCAGTAGGTCGAGCGCCCGGCCGTCGTAGGCGCGGTGGCAGCTCGGGCAAAGCGGGACGACGTCCTCCTGGCGCACCTTGCCGCTCGGAGGGTCGTAGCTACGGCCGACAACGTGAGCGGCCTCCAGGGGCGGGGGAGCGTTGCATACGCGGCACTCCCCCTCGGCGTCCACCTTGGCGCGGGCGGCCTTCCAGTCCCGGCGCGGCTGACGCCCCAACGTCAGGGGGACCGGCGCTGGCCGGTCCCCCCCTCCTTCCCTGCTGTCGAGCTGGCGCCTACTTCAGCCCGGCCCCGGCCATGGCGATGTCCAGCGCCTTGTTGCTGATGGAGTCGTACCCGAAGGTCAGGGAGGCCATGCGGGTCTCGTCGGTCTGGTAGTTCTTCCAGTGAGACTCGTACTCGCTCACGCCCTGGACCCATCCCCACGCGGTGCCGTAGATGTTGGTGAGGTTGTCCACCTTGCACGCCTGCTGGATAACGTCGCGGCGCTCCAGCACGTTCTCGCGCTGGCGGTCGCTCGGGTTCTCCGGCATCGGGAGCAGCTTCTCCGTCCACGTCTTGCGGCGGCGGTCGTTCACCTTCTCGGTGATCAGCTGGTCGGCGAGCACCTGCAGGCTGTCGAAGTAGGACGAAGCCAGCCCGAGCGTGTGGCGGGCGGCGTCCACCTTGTTCTTGACGTTGCGGGTGTGACGGGCCTTCCACATGCGCTGCGCCGAGCGCAGGCTCCAGGTCAGCGTGTTCTGGCACACGACGCGAACCGGCGTGCAGTACACGGTCAGGCTCATCATCCCGTCGTGGCCGTTGGCCAGCACGATGTACGGGTCGATGCGCTCGTCCTGGTCGCCCGCAACCAGCAAGTCGCGGTCGAGCTTGGCGACCATCCACACGGTCTTGCCGCCCTTCAGCGACCCGGCAACGTCGTACTGGACCTCACCGCCGAGCAGGTCGTCCACGAAGGCGAAGGCGTCGGCGTTCTGCGTCGGGACGTAGCCCGAGCCGACCACCCCGAGAACCGCGCCGGTGTCGGACCGGACGTTTGCGACGTGCGACTCCACCGGGACGGGCACGCCCTCAACGGTGGTGGTGATCGGCCGCTGCTCGACGGTCCACTCCAGGCCCGCGGCCGTGATGGCCTCCTGCGTGGTCATGTAGTCCTGATCGAGGACGGTGCCGAGTCCGTGCCACGCGGCCTTGCGGGCGAGGGCGATACCGTCAGTCTCGGTGATCATGTGTGCCATTGGAAAGCTCTCCTTGTGTGTGGCCGGGCCTCTCTTGCCCGGCTGGTGAAACCACCTTAGCGTATTCTGCTAGGACAGGCCCGCTAGGCGGCTGCGCCTGCTTCCGCGGGTCGTTCGGGCGGGTCGTCAGCGGGCGCCGACGGCCCCGGCATCTGGTCCTCGTAGGGGAGGGTGCCGACCTCGGCGGGCGTGAGCTGGATGATCGGAACGCCCTCATGCCAGCGGTGAACCTGGACCGACCCGCACCCCTCGCACAACAGCACGCGCTCCTGCGGGACCAGCGCCACCTGCCCCCGGCACCGGCTGCATGAGCGGCCAGCGACCGGCCGGGGCGCGCCTGACTCCCGGCTGCGAATGGCGCGGCCGATGCGCGCGGTCCTGGCCATGGCGATGCACTCCATGACCTCGCGCGGTCCTGGCGGCCACGCCGGGCCGCCGTCCTTGGCGACCGCGGGCGTCCTCTTGACCAGCTCGGCAAACCCGTTCTCGAGATCGCCCGACTCCAGCCGGGCGCGGTCGCGGTAGATGGTCTCCCCTATCTCCCGGCGCAGCGCGTCGTTCTTGCGAAGCTGCGGCCATACGTCGGCCATGCGCTGGATGCCAGCGCGTACCTCGTCGCGGGTGATCACGCCTCGACCTCCTGGCGCCGCTCGGCCATGCGCCGAAGGTTGCGCTGCTGGATGGCCCGGCTGGTGAAGTCCACCTGCGCCGTCGGGATGTAGCTGCGGACGGCCTTGGCCGCGGCCTCGGCGGCGTCGAGCCGCGAATACTGCAGCGGCGCCTCATGCCCGCCGCGCCATCCCATGACCGGGATGCCCGCGTTGTCGGTGATCGTGAAGCCGTAGTCCAGGTCGAGCATGATGCTGGTGTTGAGCCAGTAGCGGCGCTCCTGGCCGCACCCGGCGCAGCTCGGGCCGTTGCCATGGTCAGTCCACCCGCAGCCGGGGCAACGCGGCGCCTCGGCGGTTTCTCTCCTTGCGCGTCCCATTAGGTTTCTCTCTCTCTCTTTGTTGATAGAGGGGAGGGTGAGGGAGAAGCCCCTTCCCCCCCCTCCCCCCCTTCCCCATGGTGGGAGGGTGGGGAAACCTAGCGTATGTCGCCTAGGCGCGCCCGCCTAGTCGTCCTTGCCGCCCTTACTCCAATCCTCTACGCTCATGAGCGCACCTTCTCTCTCTCGTAAGGTGCCTGTGAGGTCGGGCAACGGGCTTCACACGGTGCGCGGCCGACGCTGGCGGGTTACTCTCCTTTCCCCCCGGCGTCGGCCCGCGCCGCCCTCCAGGCCAGCGTGACCCGCAGCTGGTCGCGCTCACCCCACCCCTTGCCGACCTGGAGGCCCGCGCAGTAAGAGTCGTTGTCGTAGGCGTGGCCCTGGAGAGCATCAAGGACCAGCTTGGCGATGTTGTCCACGTCGGACCGGCGCGGGTAGGCCAGCCGGGTAGAAGCTGGCCGCTCGTAGGTCGCCACTATCTCCGCGGTAAAGAAAGTCTTGGGCGGAACCTCGGGGCGCCCGGCCATGAGCCACAGGTGGCGCAGCTCCGCGGTCGCCTGCCGGGTGGCGGCGGGCGTATAGGTGCCGCCCCGGCCGTGGCGGGCGCGCTGCTGGCCGCGGGGAGTCACCGGGAAGGTGATCGTGAAGCTGTCGCTGCTCCTGGTTAGGATGGGCGCCACGGCGCTACATCCTAGGCGTTAGTGCCGAAACACTACCGGGCGCACCACTAGCCCGCTCGGAAACCCGCTATGAGCAGGCGCTTTCCGAGGGCGTTTCTCTTGCGTATCAGCAAGTCGGCCCGCCTGTCTTTCCTACCGACAAGCGGGCCGACCTGCGACAGCGGGGCTAGCACTACGCGGCGTCCACGACCTCGCCGCCTAGCTCGTCGCGCACCAGCGCGGCGGCGTGGTCGGCGTCGGCGTTTGCCTTCGTCGCCCCGGCCGTGGCGAACGCCTGCACAACCTCGTCGTACTTGCGCGCCGGAATCTCTGCCGAGCTGGTGGCGCCGGTCAGGTCGTTGATGATCTGCCCGGCCTCCTTCGGCGACAGGCCATTCTCGGCGGCGGCGTCCACCAGCCCGCGGCGCTGCGCGTCGGTGACGGTGGCCTCGCGGGCGTTGGCCTCCTGGTGCGGCATTTCCTCCGCGGGGGTGGCCTCGTACCCGGCCAGCCGAATGACGTACCCGAACCGCTGGCGCAGCGCCCGGCTGGTCGCGCGCGTCTGCGCCATGGCGGCCAGCGCATACGCCGGGCGGCGCGACCATGCCGACTCCGAGCGCATGCAGTAGCCGTCGGCCGAGCCGACCACGTTTCCGTGCTGGTCCTTGACGACGGCGTGCGCGACAAAGCCGCGGTCCTCACCGGCCTCGACCGGCTCGGTGCGCTCTGTTCCTACGGTGTGGCCCATCATCTGCGCGAGCAGCGTCCACCCCTCGACCAGGACGTAGTCCTTGCCTTGGATGCGGGTGATCAGGTTCTGCGCCCGCAGGGCCGGGGCCAGTATGGAGGCAACCTCCGTGGCCTTGGCAACGATGGTCGCCGCGTCCAGGTCGGGCGCCGGGGTGGCGACCTCGCCGGTTGCGGCATTGACAGCTACTAGCTCCGTAGCCATTCTCTCTCCTTTGTCGGCGGGCGTTTCCCGCTTGGCATGAAGCCTAGCGTATTCACCCTAGGCCAAAGGCCACCCGCACGAATGTCTAGTCCCTAGCCGCTAGGCGTCGGTGATCGCTGGTCGCGCTCGGCGCAGTAGGCGTCAAACCGTTCGATCAGCGACAGGTCCATTTCGATGCCTATCCACCACCGCTGGATGGCCTTCTCCGCGACGGCGTAGCAGCGGCCGCACAGGCCCCACTCCCACAGCTTCTTGGTCTTGCGCCCGCAGGCGCCGCAGGTCATGAGGCTTCGCGGCCAGCTTCCGTTGCGGCCTGCCACATGCGGCCCAGGACCGTAACGGTCGTGAGCAGCGCGGACACCACGACCCACACCGACGGCGGGACGCCGAGCGGCGCGGTGGCGTCTGCTAGCTCGCCGACCATGGGCACCAGGACGGCCGCAGCGGCAGCTGCGAAGCCAACGTATGAGCTGATCCCCATCTTGACCATTTGTCACTCCCTACCGGACGCGGATGAAGGCCGCGACCTGCTTTGTGGAACGCTGGCGAACCATGACCTGCCCGCCGTTGCTGTTGTTGCCGTAGCTGGTGTTCCCCTCGACCGCGGAGAACACGCCGTTGATCGGCTTGGACTTGACGATGCCGATGTGGTCGGCGACCCCATCCGGCCCCCAGTCATAGGCGACAAGGTCGCCGGGCTTGACCTGCGTGGGAGAAACCAGCGTCAGCCCGTTTCTCTTGCTCCTGGCGGACTGGACATACGACGGGACGTAGGCGGTGTTGAACCCCCGCAGTGGGCGCCCGGCCTGCTTATAGACCCACGCCGTGAAGCTCGCGCACCATGGGGCGCGGTAGGCGCCGGTCACGCGCTGGTACTGCTTGACGCGCGGGCCGTAGTTGCTGTTGGCGGGCTGCTCCTTGATGCCGACCTCGCGCTGCGCGATCTTGAGCGCCTTCTGCTGGAGGGTGGCGCGGGGCTTGACCAGCTCGTTCATGCGGCCTGACCACGCCTTGCCGCCGTGGGGGCAGCTCCCCCACACCTTCGTCTCGACCCGGCGAATCAGCTCCCGGCTGGCGGCGCCGTTGGTGGGCCAGTTCACTACGAAGCCCCGAGGGATTGGCACGCCGTTCGCCCTTGCCCAGTTCTTGAGGCGCTTCTTGCGGACAATCCACTTGGGGTTCATAGCTTCTCCTGCCTAGGCGTCGTTGCCTAGTGTAGTAGCACGGAAAGGCGCGCTACTTCTTGCGACCGCCCTTCCCCTTCTTGGACCATCCACCCATGACTTTCACCCCCTCCTGGTCGGCTACTTGGCCTTGCGCTTGGCGGCAGCGTGCCGCTCCAGCATCCTCTTTCCCTTCTGGTACAGCTTGGCGCGGTCCTGGTCATTCTTTGGCACAGGCTCGCCCCACCGGGCGGCGCCGAGGGCGCGCGGCGTCGGTTCGCCGTTCGGCTTCTTGAGCGCTCCGGGGGCGTTCGGCGAGAAGTGCCGCGTCAGGAAGGCGCCCTTCCTGGCCCACGCGCTGCTCTTGGGGTCCGAGCCAGCCGACAGGACGGTGCGCTTGCCGCCACCGGCTCGGGTCTTGGCGCCGTACTTGGGACCGGCCACTAGGTGAGCCGGATGATGAGGGTGATGACGCTGGCGGTCGCGGCGCCGACGCTGGCCGCGCCGATGATCACGCGGCCGATCAGGCCCTTGCCATGGTCGATCCCCTGCCGCTTGGCCTCGGAAGTCTCCAGGGCGCGCAGGCGGCCGTTGAGGTCGGCGCGGTAGCCCTGGACCTCGCCGCGCAGCTCTACAAGGCTGACGCGGGTTTCCTTCCTGGCCTCGTCGAGCAGGGCGTACAGGCGGGTGACGTCGGTGGAGGTCATGCGGAACCCTTAGCAATCCACGTCGCGGAAAAAAACGTTTGGTCAGTTCCCGTATTCACGCCGAGGCTAGTTCCTGTTGTGTGGTAATACTTTGTCTCTATGTAGTCGCCAACCGAACATAGCCACGATGAAGTAATCGTTATCTTACCGCTGAGCGTTCCGCCGAAACCTAGTTGCCCGATCCGCGTAGAGCCGTTGGCAGTCAGCACGATTTCTTGATAGTTGAGCGGTGTGCCGGTAACGGTGAGCATGCTGGTGAACACATAGACACCAGCGGTGTTTATCGTGATGCGCGTATTATTTGATGCTGGGTCGTGCATTGTGTCGGTGTCGTATGCGTCGGCGCCAGCGTATGCAATCGTGATTAGGTTTCCATTGAGAAGCGTCGTGCTGCTGTTTGCTGTCGCACGGACAGCGGGACTCACCGCGTCCGGCCTCCCTTCGCGCAACGCCTCCGTGTTTGCGCTGATCGCGTTCATGCTCGCCGCGGTCAGCGTCTGCCCTGCGGTAAAGGTCTCGGGGTTAGTCCAAGCCATTAGGACGCCTGCCCCTGCCAGATGGCCATGAGAAAGGTCTGCGTGGTGTCCGTCGTGCGCGGAGTGTTGGCGCTGTTGTTCTGATAGAGCGACAGTTCGATGTAGTCACTGAAGGCGAGTTCTATGAGCAGGCTCGTCGTCATTCCGGCCCCGGTGTTCGACGGCCCCCAGGAGGTGTAGCCGCCGATGCCGCCCGAGCCGTTCTTCAGAAGGCTCATGGAGGCGTCATCGCTGACGCCCGCTGTATAGGCGGCGCTCGCAATGATCAGGTAGACCCCGGCAGTCTGGATCGTGACGCGGGAGTTGTTGGTCGAGTTGTCGTGCATCCCGTCCGTGTCGAAGTCTTCCGCGCCGAACGCAGCGATGGCAGGGGACGCGTCGTTCACCACCGTCCCGGTCGTCTGCTTGACGCGGCACGACGGCGGCACGCGGTAGTTCTCCACGTTCTCGAGAATCTGGTTATGCGTAGCGGCGGGGTAGATGTCGCCGGTCTCAACGTCGGTGAAGGTGTTGTAGGTCTTGGCCACGGCGGCTCCTTAGTAGACGAATACGTCCAGGTTGCCGAACGCGCTGCTCCCGAACACGATGGGAGAGTAGGTCGGCACCTTCGACAAGGCAATACTGACTAGGTGGCGCGTACCCGAGCTGGCGACCTCATGGGCCACGCCCTCGACAAAGAAGCTCTGCGCCGGAACCCCGGCCGCGGCGTCGTCCACCGTCACCCGGTCGCCGACTTCCAGGGCCAGCCCCTTCTGCATAAGGGCGTCGGAGGCATTAGCCAGGAACGAAAGCTCGCGCACCGGGGGCTGCGGGTCGGCCGCCTGGAGGACAAGCCATTGGGCCAGCGCCTGCGCTTGGGCGTCTGTCTCGATGTACGGCGAGTCAATCGCCGAGAAGTCCGACGGCCCGTAGTTCTGCACCGACAGCTCGTCCTCGGCAACCTGCGCGGTGCCGCCGTTGGCCTTCACGCTGGCGCGGTTTCGCACGTTCGTCAGGTCGGTAGCGGGCGCCACGCTGGAGCCCTCGCCCGAAAAGGTGGCGACCGTCGAGCGCCGGTAGCGCGAGTAGCGGTCCTGGTAGCGCACGACCCCGTCAGCACCGTGAATGAAGGTGCCGCGCTCGGCCTCCAACAGCTTCTGAATAAGCCCGAGTCCGGTGTCCTGGCCGGTGGCCTCCCACGTTTCTGTGAAGGTGTCGCCCTCGTCCAGCTCGTAGAGGTTTGGGTTCTCCCATCCGACCGTGTTCAGCACGGCCTCGATTGCTTCGCCGGTCGTGGTCGGGCTGGCAAGCGCGCTGATCGTCGGCTTGGCGCGGGAGAGGTAGAGGAACAAGTCCTGGCAGGTGATCTTTGTCTCCTTGACGCCGGGGGACGGGTCGTGCTCGATGCTCCGCACGAACCCGCGAAACAGCCCGTAGCTCGCCCCGGCGTAGCTGGCCTCGATCTTGATGGGCCGCCCCGGCACCACGTTCGGCGCAAGCTCGCTGTCAGGGTTCAGCGGGTTGTAGAGGCCGTCGGGGTCGGCCAGCGTCACCACGGCCTCGCCCGCCTGGAAGCTGTCGAGGTTGTCGCCCCTCCCCCTCCTGGTGGCAACGCTCTTGACGTCGGCTGTCACGCTCACAAACAGGGCTTCGCTTTGGTCGGCGAAGGCGTCGGCGCTGCCGAATGAGCTGATGCCGAATTGAATAACGTCGAGCAGGTCGCTGAACCGGCTCGTCAGCACGCTAGGGCCGTCAAGCCTGGAGGCGTCCAGCACGAAGGCGTTGCCCGGCGTGGCCTCCCACCCGACGTTCACGGTGTAGGTGGCCAGCGCCATTAGATCGCCAGCCGCACCTGACGGTCCAGCGCGGCCTGGAGGTCGCGGGCAACGCGGTCGGCCTGCTCGCGGCTCATGCCCGCAAAGGTCTGATCGGTGATGCTCACGTTGATGACCGCGCCACCGCCCGAGCGCGCCGCGCTGCCGCGCAGCTTGGGCGCCGCGATGGACTGCGCCACGGCGTCCAGGTCGCCGGGGTCCACGCCGCTGGCCAGCGTCTCGGGCATGGCCTTCCACCATGTGTCAATCGTGGAGAGAGGGCCTTCCTTGGCGGGGCTGTTGAGCTGGAGCAGGTCGCGCACCTTCGTCGCCAGGACTTGGATGATCTTTCCGTCCACCTTTCCCAGCTCCTTGGAAAGGTTGTTGGCGAAGTAGCGGCCCGCGTGGGAGCCGTTGGCCTTGAACATATTGCGGATGCGGACCAGCTCGGCGCCTTGGCGCTTCTTGCTCTGGAACAGGATGGACGGGATACGGTCCATCTCCTTCTCCAGCTGGTTGATGTGGTTGTTGAGCTGGTCCTGCTCGGCCTGCTGCTGCTGCTGGAGCGCCAGCCGGTCGGCCTCGCCTTGGGAGGCGATGTCGTCGCGGCGCTGCTGCGCGGCGGCCTCGGAGGCGTCACGTAGCTCTTGAGCGGCTTCCTCGATGGACTCCCGCTCTTGCTGGTTGTTCTTGTCGCGCTCGGCGCGCTCGGCCTCGGCTTCCTTGCGAAGCTGGTCAATGCGGTCCTGGCGCTGGAGGTCGGCGATGCGCTGCTGCGCCTCGCGGATAGCCTCGGCGTCCTTCTCCTTGACGGCCTTCGACAGCGCGGCCTGCGCCTCGCTCATGGACCGCGCCTTGTCCTCGGCGGTGGCGGCGTCCTCGGCCTGCTTCAGCGCAAGCTCGGCCGGGGTGAGGTTGGTCGGGTCCTCCAGCGCGGTAAGGGCGCTCACGCGGCCCTGGAGGGCGCGCACCTTGCCTGCGAAGTCGGCCCCGAGCTGGTCGAGCTTGTCCACCAGCTTGCCGCGCAGCGCCTGCTCGATGGCGGTGCCGCGGGCCTTGGCCGACTCCTCGACCTTCTTGAGCTCCCCGTCGATGCGCCGCTGCAGCTGCGTGAATTGCCCCGGCTGAATCTGCCAGCGGGCGCCGACCTTCACCGCGACGTCCCCGTACTTGTTGTCCAGCTCGGCCTGGAGGCGGTTCCTGGTGCTGTCGAGCGCCGCCCGCAGCGCGCCGCTGACGCCCTCGCGCCCCTTCACGACCTCGGCCAGCTGCGCCTGCACGTCCAGCCCGCGGCCGCGCAGGCTGGAGATTCTGGCCTTCAGGTTCTTGACGCGCGTCTTGTCGGGCTTCTCCTTGGCCTGCTCGCGGTTGAGCCGCGCGAGGTTCAGCTCCAGCTGGCGCGACAGGTTGATCGCCTCGCTCATCCCGTCCACGGTGACCAGCTTCTTTCCGCGGCGGGCCTCGATGGCGACGACCTCCACCCCGAGGTCGTGGAGCTGCTGCGTCAGGTCGCGGAGTCCTGGCGGCGCCGAGAAGCTTCCGATCAGGCTCTGCGGGTCGATGCTGCGGCGCATCGCGGCGTTGATGGAGCCAGCGCGCCCGGCCACGCCCGCCTCCATCTTGGCGAGCTTGGCATCTGTCATGGCGGCGATGTTGTCCAGGCTGGCGGCGATGGTGTCGGCCACGACCGGGCTGGAGCGGTCCATCATCTTGCGGGCGGCGGCGTTGATTTCGCCGACCTTGGTCACGGTGTTGTCGAGGATTCTCTGGAGGCCCGCGGCAACCTCGCCCTCGACCGCGGCGATCTTGGTAGGCCCGCCCGCCATGCCCGCGATCTTGCTGTCCACCTCGCCCGCGGCCTTGGCCGCCTCGTCGGCCGTGCCGCCGAGCGCGGTGGTGAGGTCCGACAGCGCCTTGCTGTAGCCCTCGGGGGTCTTGGCCTTGGCCAGCCGGTCGGCGGCCTTGGCCGCGTCCGCGTACTCCGGTCCTAGCTTGCTTAGCTGCGTGGCCTGCCGGGCGGCCTGCTTCTGCGAGTCCTTGACCGTCTCGTTGCTCCGCATGAAGCTCTTGTCGGCGTTGTTGGCCACCACGGCCCACGCCTGATACGCGGTGCTGGACTTCTCGATCAGCGGTGGCACGCCCGCGACCGTGCGGCGGTGGGCGTCTAGCTCCTGGCGGAAGCTCTGCCCGCTGGTGACGGTGGCCTGGACCTGCTTCTTGATGGCCTCGGTGCTTTGCTGGCGGGCGCTGTCAGTCCCCGCCATGGCCGAAGCCAGCTCAACGTCCGCGTCCTTGGCGGCCTTGCTGGCGGCGCGGTACTGCGCGGAGTCGCGGCCATGGGCGCGCAGGGCCTCGTTCTTGGCGCGCGTGGCCGCCGCAGCTCGGACCTTGGCGGCGCTCTCCATGCTCTCCGCCTGCGCGACGGCCGACACGCTCGACACCATGGCGCTGTTTGCGCTGGCGAGCGCCCGCGTGGCATCGGCCGCCCGGCGCTGCGCGGCGGCGTAGAGGTCGGCGGCGCTGGCGCCACCGCGGAAGCTGGCGATGAGGTCGCCGCCGATAGCGGTAGCAATCGCGGCCGTCGCCCCGACGATCAGCATGGGCCAGCCGCCCACGGCGCTCACCAGCCCGCGGCCGAGCGTGGCGAGGGAGCGCCCGGCCACCCTGCTTGCCATGCTGAACCGCCCCATGCCCGCGGCGGCGGCGGTCATCCCAGGTGCCAGCCCGACGCTTGCCGCGCTCACGCCCTGGAACCCGGTCGTTGCCACGCGCAGGGCGGTGCCCATGCCGGTCATGGCCGAGCTGACGGCCGTGACGATGGTGAGGGAGCGCAGCGCGGCGGCGCCCTTCATCGCCCATTGGGCGAGCTTGATGCTCACCAGACCGACCACCGCGCTCTTGAGGACGGTCATCGCCACGGCGCTGTTCTGCACGACGCTGGCGACCTTGCCGATGCCCGCCATCACGGCCTGGAACGCGCTCGTCAAAGGCGACAGCGCGCTCACCAGCCCGCCGAACGCCGTAGCGATACCGGCGACCGCGGGCAGGACGGCTTCTCCTAGCTCCAGCATGGCGGCGCGCGTCCTGGCCAGCGCCTTCTGCATCTTGAACCCGGCCGTCTGCTCAATCTCTTGGAACGCCTTATCGGTCGCGCCGGTGGTGTCCTTCATGGACTCAAAAATCTTGCGGGTAGTGGCGGTGTTCTTGCCCATCAGGTCCATGACGCCCGACAGCGCGCGAATGTCGCCGAACACCGCGGCCTGCGCTTCCTCGTTATCGCCGAAGGTATTGGTAAGGGTCTGGAGGACCGACAACAGGCCCTTCTCCTTGACCTGCTTCCTAAGCGCCTCGGCCGACAGCCCGTACTCCGCAAGGGTGTCGTTCGCCATCTTGGTAGGCCGTAGCAGCTTGGACAGGATGCCCCTGATCTGCGTGGCGGCCTCGGCGGCGTTGGTGCCGGTGCGAGAGAGCGCGGCGAACGTGGCGCCGACCTGATCGAAGCTGACGCCCATGGCCGACGCTATCGGCAGCACCTTGCCCATGGACCCCGCCAGCTCCCCGGCCTCCAGCTTCCCCTCTCGCACGGCCGCAGTAAGAACATCCGTGGCCTTTGTTGCCGGGAGGTTGGCCGAGCCGTAGGCGTTGGTTGCGCTGGTGGCGAGGTCGGCGATGGTCGCCACATCGCCGAGTCCAATGGCGCTGGCCTTCAGCGAAGCGTTGAGGACGTCGGTAGCGGCCTTGCCGCGCAGGCCCGCCGACGTGATGAAGAACAGCGCATCCGCGGCCTCGGTGCCGCTCTTGCCAAAGTCCTTGGCCATGGCCTTGACCTGCGGCCCCATGCTGGCGACCTGACTGCGGCTGACGCCCACCAGCCCCACGATCTTGGCCATGCTCGTCTCAAAGCTGGCCGCCGAGCGCACGGCCTCGGCCGCCGCAAGCGACAGGCCGAAGCCCGCGCCCATGGCGGCCGCACGGCCGACGCTCTTGAGCATCCCCCCGAACCTGGAGGTAGTGGACTCCATCGCCCGCATGGAGGACGTGGTGGTGCGCATCCGCGCGTCCACGCCCGCCATGCCCGCCTGGAACCGGCTGGTATCTACCCCAACGGTCGCGTAGAGGTTGGCGATTTCAGGCACGGCGCTTCCTTGCCTTGCGCTCGGCCTCGGCCTCCATCTTGGCCTCGTAGGAATAGAAGGCCATCCACTTGATGAATTCTGACGCGCTCACCTTGCGGCGCAGCTCGTCGTGCGTCATGTGGAGGTCGCGGGCCAGTCGGAAGGCGAACACTTGCTCTGCGCTATCCCGGAAAGGTGGCCTCGGCCGCCTGGACGGCGCCCGGCTTCACGCCCGAGAGCGTCATGATCTCGTCCACGACGCGGTCAATAGCGGTCAGGTTCTTGCCGAGAAGCAGGGTGGCCTGCTCCTCGTTTACGACCGGGTCCACCAGCGCGGCGGCGAGCAGCTTCCGAGTGAACAGCGTCTCGTCATGCTGCCCGCCGACCACGCTTGCGTCCCGAACATCTACCCACTCCCCGTATCCGAGACCCCGAACCAGGACGCTCCCGCCCCACTCCTTGACCTCGATCTCGGACTCCGCGAGGTCCTTTGCCTCAACGATCTGGTCGATGTTCAGTCGAGCCACAGCTAGACCGTCGCCCGCGTAACGTCGCCGGTGACCTGGAACTCACCCGACACGGTGACGGCCCCGCCGACCTCCGCGCCAGTCTCCAGGCTTCTCAGGATGGCCTGACCCGAATACTTGACCGAACCCGACCCCTCGCCCTGCGGGTACAGCTCCCAGTCGGTGACGGCGCCGAGAATCCCGTCCAGGTAGCCCGACGTGGTCACGTCGGCCATACCCTCCACGGAGATGGTGGCGTCCTTGAGGCCCGCGATGTACGCCTTGCTGCCATCGCCGAGCGCGGTGACCTCGGCGGTCTCGGCCGAGCGCGAGAGGGAGGCGCTGTTCACGACCGATGAAAGGTCGCGGAGCGTGCCGCCCGAGTCGTCGGCCTTGAACACGGCGTCCTTGCCATGGGTGAAAGTCGGCATCCTGGTGACTCCTTACAGTCGTGCGGCGGAAACGTGGAATGTGAACGACGGGGACGTGCCGCTGATCGTCCACGAAGCTCGGAGGTAGCGGTTCACGGTGCCAGTGACGGCCACGCGCTCCGCGTTACCACCCGCCGCGACCTGCGCGAAGGTGGCGAGCGTTACCCATGTGGAGGCGTCCGCGGAGTGCTCCACGACAACGTCCAGGGTTGGGGTGGTGCCGCTGGCGGCGGTGACGTGCAGGTAGCACGCGGCGCCGTTCGCGGTTGAGTCGGTGTTGTCCACCTGCGTCCCGGTCCCGGTGGCGGTGGCGGCGGCCAGCGGCGCCAGCACCACGACGCCCTCCTGGCCGGTGGTGGACTGGCCCTCGGCGCTGACGGAGACAGCCCCGCCGACCTCGGCGCCGATTTCGTATGAGGTATCCACGACCTTGGCGCCGTAGCCGCGGGCGGCCAGCGCGTCGGCGATCACGATGCTCCACACTCCCTCACCGGCGATCACGCCCTGGAGGTAGTCGTCCACGCCCTCGGCAACGCCCGAGTAGTAGCCCTCGACGCTGACGGTGGCGTCCTTCTGGCCGGGGATGTAGGACTTGGCGCTGGCGCCGAAGGTCGTGACCTCGGCGGTGTCGGCGGTGCCCGAGCTGGTCGCGCTTGAGAAGTAGCTGGACAGGTCGTAGCCATCCATCAGGACGGTGACGGCCTTCCCGTGGGTGAAGCTAGGCATCAGCGGCCTCCTTATCAGCCGGGGCGATGTAGCCCTCCGCGAGCAGCCACGGAACGCTCCTGGCGGGAAGCTCCGTGACCACGTCGCCCGGCTCGGCCTGGACCTCGCCGCTGGTGGTCGGGTACTTGAGTGCGACCTTCACCACGTAGGCGCGGCGGGGGTCGCTCTTGGCCTTCTTGGCCTTGGTCTTGGTCTTGCTTTCCATCGCGCTACTCCTGGGTGTAGATCCGGTAGAGGCCCCCGGCGTGCTGGTACTGCTCCCCGCCGTCGTCCTCCGTAATGGTGATGGTCGTCTCACGGCGGCAGCTCATTACCGAACCCGACTCCAGCGTCAGGGGTTGGTCGGTGAGAAGGGCCTCCACACGCTCTGACGCGCTCCAGGCGGGCACGGCCGACGCTCCAGGGGTGATGGCCTTGATTTGGTAAACGGAGTCCGTGAAGGCCCTCTCCGCGAGCGCGTAGGTGTCGGTGCTGGCGGCCAGCGAGAACACGACCACGGTGCCTTCTACGTCGGGGCTGGCCACCGCGCGCCACACACCGCCCGGCGCCAGCGTTGCAAGCTCGCTGTCCTCGGACAGCGTCGAGTAGATGGCCTTCTCCAGCTCGGCGCTCATACGGCGTTCACCATTGCCTTCAGCTCGGCCATGAAGATTGGCTTGTGCCGCTCAAAGGCCGGGAGCAGGAACGGCTTGGGCGCCATCTTGCGGGTGCCGCCCTCCACGAAGTAGGCGTAGTCGGCCGAGTAGCCGATCACGGCGCGGTCGTCCTGCACGTCCACGAAGCCGCTGTTCTTGAGCGTGCCCGTCTGGACGGTGTAAGCGTGGTTTGACCGGGAGTAGGCCAGGATGTTGAAGGCCGTCTTGGCGACAAGCCGCATGGCGCCCTGCTCCACCAGCTTGGCGGTGAGCTTGGTGTTGCTGGAGTAGTGGACGGGCACTAGCCGACCGCCTTGCTGACGTAGGCCACGGTCTCGACTTCAACGCTCCTGGCGGAGCGCACGGCCTCGACTGCGTAAGTGGTGGCGCCCACCTGGAGCCGGTCGCGCAGCCGCACGTCGGTTCCGGCTGGCATAGACACCTTCCACACCATCCCGTCGCGCAAGGCGCCACCGGCCAGCTGCTCGGCCTGCTCCTTGTCGGCGGGCGTCACGCGGCAGCTCACGCTGGCCACGGTGCTCCAGGTGTTGGTGATGCCGCCCATGCCATCGCTTGCGGCGGTGGCACGGCGAACGGCGGCCGTGTCAGGCTGGACCTCGGCAACGTCAGCGGCCAGCGCGGCCGTCTCGGCGGCGGTCATGAGGGCCATGAGTCCTCCCGCCATGGGTTATGGACGATGCTCGGGTAGCGGTCCTCGCGGCGCGTCTCGTCGGTTCGCACAAGGTTGGTGGTCCTGGTTCGCGCCTTGGCGAGATAGGCGTAGGCGCGGGCCTCCAGCTGCGCCTGCTTCTGCGACCTCTTGAGGCTCACGCCGTCGGCCGTCACGTCGAAGGCTCCCGCCTCCAGGCTGGCGCGCTGGAGCAGCAGGTCGCCCGCCGCCCCGTAAAGATCGTGGGTGTAGCCGGTGAGCATCACCGGCAGGTCCGGCTCGGCGGCGAACGTCCAGCGCCCGGCGTCCAGGTCGGCCGTGTCGGGGGTGATGACGTTGTAGCCCGAGTCCACCAGCTCCACGCTCTCCCAGTCACCCACAGGGGCGTCGAAGGTGAGGTAGGTGGTGGTGGCGCCCGCGCCGGGGTCGGGCGTGATGGTCGGCAGCTGCTTGAGGATGACGTAGCGCGCTTCGTCGCGGCGGCGGTCGAGCGCGTCCTGCAGCTGGTCGTCGGTGAACACGGCGCTGGCAGCGTCGTCCACCATGGCGCGGACCTTGGTGATGATGGTTGAGAGGGAAGCGCGGGCGGCCATGAAGTGCCCCTAGCGGGGGGAGAGAGCTAGGCCCCCTCCCCCCCGCCTAGGTGGTTCCTACGCCTTGTCCGCGGTCATGGTGCCGAGGATGCCCGACCGGACAACCTTGGCCCCATAGACGTTGAGGCCCTTCACGGCGTCGGCGAACCGGAGCTCCATCCGGTAAGCCTCGACCTTCTCCAGCTGCATGGCCATGGTCCAGGCCATCGAGTGCCCGAACATGATCTTGTACTTGGCGCCAGCGGTGTTCACCACGTTGTTGGACACCAGCACGTTCAGCCCGGCAGCCTGACCGATCATCCCGTTCTGGAGCGCGCCGCGGTTGTCCTGGGTGCCGTAGGACACGAAGCGGTCGTCCTTGCGGAGCAGGCCGTGGAACCACGGCGGCACGATCACCCAACGGCCATCGCCGGGGCAGTCGGCCTCGTCCAGCGCCGTGTAGGCGTCGGCAAGGTACTCATACGCGGTGCTGGCGGTCGGCACGATGGGCGTAGAGTTGTCGCCGAAGCCCGACGTGATGCCCGCCGAAGCGTGGAGACCTGCGAGGTAGGTGTCCAGGTCCTTGGCCAGCGCGTAGGCCGACTCACGCATGGCAGCTTCCATCAGCTTCGGCTGCGTCTGCGCGTTGTCCACGTCGTCCAGCTGGAAGCTGAATGAACGCTGCTGGTCGATGTTCAGCACGACCTGCGAGGACGAAAGCGTCTCGGGCGCGCTCATGTCGGTGTTCGTGGTGTAGTCGGACACCGTGATCGCGCCGATGCTGTTGATCTTGACGCTGGAGCCAGCTCCAGCGATCTCGCCCTCGTAGTCGCGGTTCACGACTCCAGGCTGGCCGAACACCAGCGAGGTATGAAGGTTCTCGAGAAGCGCCCGCGACCAAACCGCGGGGATGAAGTTCGTGACTGCCATGAGGCTTTACTCCTAGCTCTGTGCGAGCGCGGCCTGGACGTCCTCCCACGGAAGGGCGTCAATCTCGGCCTGCGTCATGCTGGCCAGCGCCTCGCGGGTCACGCGGTTGCGGCGCCGAGCCGGGTTTGCGGGGTTAGCGTCCTGCGCCGGGGTGGCGCTCTGGACAAGCCACGGCCGTTCCAGGGTGAGGTCGTGCATCGCCTCGGGGACGCCGAGCCACTTACCGGCCTCGTCGTCCCACTCCAGGGCGTCGTGGTTGAGAAGCAGGGAGGCCGCCTCGGCGTCCACGATTCCGAGCTTGCTTGCCTCCTGCGCCACGGTGGCGCGGAGGGCGGTTTCCTTGACCCGGCTGCGGGTCTGCTCTAGCTCGGCCTGGAGGTCGATCATGCGGCGGTTCGCCTTCTCCTGCTCGGAAAGATCGGCTTCCTCGCGCTCCTTGAGCTTGGCCTCGGCCTCCTTCATGCGCTTACGAAGGGCGGCGTTCTCGCGGTTCAGCTTCCGGTAGCGTGAGTCGTCCTGCTGCTCATCCGGCGCCGGGCCGTCAGGCGTATCCCCGTCCTGGTCGCCCACAACGGGATCGGCCTCCGAGGGCCTGCTGCTTTCCGCCTCCAGGGCGTCGTCAGCGATCTGCTCGTCAGTCATGGTATCAGGCGCCTCCGCGTCTGTTGATGGTCGTTACTGACTAGGGAGAGGGGTCGGCTCGATGACCTCGGCGCCAGTCCCGCCGTGGGCCGTCAGGTAGAGGTCCCACGTTTGTATGAGGCCCCACTTGGGATGGACCACGAAGGCCCGCTGCGTTGGCAGGCTGCCGCCGCCCCGCCCGGTGGAAAGGTTGTTGGCGCCGCACCAGTCGCCGTTCCACAGCTTCTTGTCGGCGCCGCCGATGGTCACCTGTGTCGGCCGGTGGAAGTGCCCCACAAGGTGGACGTTGTGGTGCATCCCGGTCTGGACGCGCAGCGTGAGGTCGTTACGCGAGCCGGTCACCACCGGCACGCCCACCAGCCCGCCGCCGCGGTCCTGGTCGCCATGGGTTGCGAGCCACAGCCAGCCCTGCGGGCGGAAGTAGATGCTCTTGGTTGGACCGGCGTGGTACTCGACCTCCAGGCCATCGGGCAGCAGGGCGCCGACCATCAGGTAGGTGAGGTAGTCGTAGTTGAGGCTGGCAGGCACCGCGCCCGCCTTGCGCCCGCCGTGGACCCCATGGTTGCCCACCACGCTCACCACGATCACCTGCCGGGCGCCTAGCTCATAGGCGGCCTCGGCGATGCGCGCCAGCGTGGCCGCCCACAGCGGCGCCAGCGTGGCGATCTGCTGGCCGCAGTCCATCGCAAGGTGCCAGTGCTGGCCCTTGAATACGTCCTCTCCCTCTACGAAGTCGCCGCCCTGCACTAGCCACAGGGTGTCCAGGCTGTGCTGCGCGGCTGCGCCCTCCAGCACGGCCAGCGCGGCTTCCTCCCACCGGGGCAGGCGCTCCTGGCGGAACACATCGGGGTCGTACCGGCCCCCGGTTACTTCCTCCGGCTCGACCCGCTCGCCGTACTGGAGGTCGCTCACATGGAGGACGACGTCCACCGGCGTAGCGTTGATCGGCGCGTTGGCCAGCGTGACGGACACCTTGGGAACGTCGAGCGGCCCGATGGCGGCGGCGGCGGCCTCGATCTGGCCTGCCAGCTCGCGCACATGGGCGGCCTCGGCCTCTAGCTCGCGGATTCGGCGCTCCATGCGCTGGCGCTGCGGGGCGTGGGTTGATACCTCTCGCTCCTTCAGCACGCTTCTAAGGGTGCTCGCACTCACCCCGAGGGCCGTGGCCCCTCTCTCGACTCCGAGGGCCGCCACAAGCTCCGCGAGGTCGGTTACCGGCAGCTGGCGAACGCGGTCCGCGGGCTGCGGCGGGGCGTCCTGGTCGGCGGCGGCCTCGTCCTCCCACCGACGCAGCGCGTAGATCAGCGTGGTACGGGGGACGCCGAGCTTGCGAGCCGCCTCCGTGATGGTGGCGCCGCCCTCTACTAACGCGATAGCCTCGCCGCGCCTTGCGTCTATAGCGGAATAGCTAGCGATGGTCCATGAGCATAGACCATCGCCTAGGCGTTTACGACTAGCTGCTAGAGGATGCCGCGCTCACGCGCCCGCTTGACGGCCAGCTCCAGCGCGTCGGCTGGCCCGAGGTTGCCTGCTTCCACCAGCTCCTTGAGGCGGGCGATGGCCCACAGGTTCATGTTGGTGACGTCCTGGCGGGCGTCGAGCGTCTGGAAGCGGTCGGCCTGGAGCATGGCATTGGCGCCTGCGGCAACGCGGGTGTAGTCGGCCGGGCCTTGGGCGGCGTCCATCGCGCGCCCTAGGTCCTCGGATGTGGTTGGTAGCGCCCGGCCCTCGCCTTGCGTCCAGTAGTCGTCACGGCTTGCCATAGGCCCGTATTCTAGCTGCTCGTGGGCGATTTCGCTGTGCCGGGCGCTCTAGGAACAGCGGGTGAGCGATCAGGATTAGCCGACGACCTCCAGCTCAATAATCAGGTGGTTCTGGTCGGTGAAGGACGCTTCGTTGGCCAGCACGTCGTCCCGCCGAAGCCACTTGTGCTGCCGCTTGACGGTGCCTATGACGTCGCTCCTGTTGCGCGGCCCCTTGGCCACCGTGAAGCCGACGATGCGGTAGGTCAGCCCGCGGGCCACCAGGACCTCTTCCTCCAATGCGTGCCTGCTGATCGGCTTGACGTTGGCCAGCCGGGCGCCCTTGGGGTTCCGCACGCGGGCCACCACGCGCATATGGCCCGCCGCCCCGACCGGCACCATGCTTGAGAACCCGCTGCTCCCCGCCGTGGAGAAACGGGTTGAGGTCGAGAGGTAGGCGCCGATGTCAAAGGTGCGCCCGACTAGCTGCTCCAGGTCGTCAATCCCGTTGAGCGTTCCGAAGAAGCCGTTGTCGAGGTCGAGCACTTTCTCCAGCGTGCCGGGGCCACCGCCCCACCCGCGCCATGTGAACCACGGCTGCTTGGCCTTGGGCGCGCGCTGGAGGCCGCGGTCTATGGCCTTGATGGCATCTGACGGCGCGGCCTCGCCGCGGGCGACCTTGGCAGCAAGCGGGTTGATGTTGTTGTAGCCGCTGCCGGTGTAGCTGCTGATGTAGTCGCGGGCGGTCCGGGGGATACGGTCGTACCAGTTGTCGTGATGCTCGGGGAGCCGGGTGGCCAGCTGGTAGCCGTCAATCTCTTGGGCGGTGTCCTGGCTGACGTACACAGGCTTGTTGGCCAGCTCCTTCTTGAGCTTGGCCAGTAGCGCCAGCCGCTTGTCCTCGTAGGGGCGCACGAACGCGAGCCATTGGTCCTCCAGGCTGTTCTTGCGCCGGAGCATGGCGCTGGCGACCTTGTTGCGCTCGGCCGGTGAGAGGGGAAGGGCCTCCAGGTAGGGGTCCACCAGGACGCGGAATTCCGCATCGCTCATGCGGGCCAGCTTCTCGATGACCGGCCGGTGGGCCAGCGACAGGTCCACCGGCAGCCCGTCGGCCCCGAGCGCCACGCGGCCCTCGCCGTACTGCTGCCACAGCTGCTTATAGACGGGCGTGCCGAAGTTGCCGGGGGCATTCCAGCTCATATCCAGCTTGTCGCGCTGGATGAATTTCCACGCCTGCCCCTTGTCAATGCCCCACAGCTGGCCGTCGCGGAACAGGAAGTTCCCGTTGTGGCCGTCGTGGTTGCCGATGAGCCAGTCGAATACGTGATGGCGCACCAGCTGCTCGGCTTGGTCCTGGGTGATGCTCGACAGGTCGCGGTAAACCGATTGGTCCCACGTTTGCGCGCCTTGCAGGTACTCCTGCAGCTGGCCACGCTGGCCCTGGAAGTCGATCATGCGGCTGCGCGGCACCGGCACCCCGAGCCGGGCGGCCAGCTGCGCGGCGGCGTTCTCGGCCTCGACAATCCACGGATCTCCGAGCGCGGGCTTGA
>Ga0208425_1000068_pt1 | contig 35211 bp, 55 predicted proteins | sample DEB08_DNA_4_FD_185496 | JGI IMG/M metagenome (GOLD analysis project Ga0208425, IMG submission 185496) | Aqueous microbial communities from the Delaware River and Bay under freshwater to marine salinity gradient to study organic matter... | ecosystem: Environmental > Aquatic > Marine > Coastal ...
CTTGCATACGCTTTTGCGCGGCTTGTTCTAGCTGATATGATTTGACAAGCTCCTCAGAGGTTACTTGTATTTCCTCACCATCAACTTTTACGGTATGAAGTTCTTCCTCAACGTACTCTACGTCTTCGGGGTCAACGTCATACTCTTCATCATCAAATTCCTCTTCCGACTCAGATAGCTCTTCAGCGTCATCGTCTTCCAGTTCCTCTTCAGATGTGGCTTCAACTTCTTCAGCATCTTCAAGAATCTCTTCTTGCTCTACTGCTTCTGTTTCAGCTACAGGCTCTTGAATATCGCCGCTTGCCTCTTCAGGGGCGTTGGTATTCAAGAGAAGGTCAACAGCTTGACCTTTGTTTAGAGATTCACCAGCTCCTAACAGGGTACTAGGTTCGTCACTCATTTTTAATCTCCTCTACGGATTCTTTAGGAGTTTAACTCCAGTTTCGCTAAGTCACCTGTCTCGATGACTTCTGACAAATGGCCTCGCACCACCATTAGTGCTTGGTACATTTGAAAGAGCGTTTCTCGTTCATCTTGCGATGACGAGGAATCTTTCAGTGCGTTCATGTACTTCTCCTCAAGCACATTAAACGCTTCAACAATCAAAGGGTCGCGTATCAATGCTTTGGCGCGTTCACCCCTGTTTTGTTCTTCCCTTCTTTTCCCTTCATTCATCGGCAGTCTCCTCTACTGTTGCAAAGTAGCAACACAATGCTTTTTAGGCAATAGGCAATCAGAAAAGACCGCCAAGATTAATATTGGTAAAATCAATACCCTTAAACAAATTTTTAAAATAATCGTCTAAATCAGGCACAGCAGAAGCTGCGGGAGTAGGCTCTGGCTTTGGCTTGGTTGCCTCAGCATATTCTGAGTCAGATATTCTTTCGGAGCTAGTTGTTTTTTCCAACTCATAGCGCGTTTTATCACCGACCTCGACAGGCACTAGACTATAGCTGGTCGTGGTTCTATGTGGCTTATCTCTGTATCCCCTACCAATCTTAACAGCCTTCTTGCCATATGTTTCCTTAAAGTTATCATCAGCCCAAGACTGAGCAGCTTCTTGAGTTGCAAAACTCGCTCTGCTTGTCACCGTTCTTTTTCTTGTTCTTGTTCCCCCAGTTATCATTTCCTCGCCTGTACCATCTGTCATGTCATACATTTTGGCTGCATACTCATCTCTGCCCTTATCAAGGTGGTCAGTCACAAATGAAGCAAAGGCTTCATTCGAAGTAAGGATTTCAGACGGTGTATTTTCTGTTGGTTTAAGAACGCCATTTTGCAGCAGTTTAACAACAAAATCTTCTGAGCCAACAGACGCACCCTTCATGTTGCGAGCAAGATAATAACCACTTGTTTGTAGCTTCATAATATTTTCTGGCGCAGCGTTAAGGGCTTGCTCATCAATCTCAAAACCATAATTATCTACAAGGCTGTTAGCCATAGACACGCCAGAGTTCATTGTTTCTTGTGCAAATTTATCGCCCACACCACGATATGTGTCTGCTGCGCGTACACCGCCACCAACGGCAAACCTACCGTCTTTGAGGTCAAAATCCCCCTGAATACGCGCATAAGTTCCAGCAGCGCCGCCCTTTAGAGCGGATGTTATTGGCTTAACAAGAGATGCCGCCGTAAAGAACGTCCCAAGCCCCGCAGGCAAAAACCCCGAAGCTGGCGCGCCAGACGCAGATGCTGTTGTTACACCCGCTAGGCTTGCGATTTCATTCGCTGCACTGATGACATTAACTGCCTCTGCTGGAGTTTCGATGCCACCCTCAAGGTCCTCAAGCCCTGTCAGGATTGTTCCTATGCTTGCAATCTTATCGCCAGCAGGTAGGCCACTTGGCTCTAGAGGCCCTGTTTCTTTGTAAGTTGTAACAAGGTCATTAGCGGCAGAGTAAGCATTTGTTAGGCTTTCTGCATCTGGATTCTCAAAAGCATCGACAATAGAATCAATATCAGCAATAGTAGCAAGCGTCTCACCGACTACTGGGGGAACGATTGGAGCGCCTTCGTCAATTTTTTCAACAATTTCTGGGAAGTTTTTATTAATAACCTCACTACCGACAATAAATTCTTTGGCATCAAAACCAATGTCGTTAATCGCAGTTATGGCCTTGTCAACATTTACTGACGACGGATTTTCAATCATGTTTTCTACATCAGCATACGCGCCAACAAGATTGGCTGTTGTTTCAGGCAATGAGTCTAAGAATGACTTAGCATCATCTTCGAAACTTTTTACAATCTCTGGTGTGTCTATTGCTTCGTCTAAGCTCTCTGAGATTTTAGACAAAACACTTTCAGAGCCTTCTTCGCTTGGCTGGTTTATATATTCACCAATAGCCTTCAAAGGAATTTTTGCTACGTCTTCAATCGGGTCAAGCACAGCTTGCTGTATAACTTCTTCCACAGGGTCAAGTATGATTTTAGCCACATCTTCTGTGGGATCTAACGCATACTGCTGCACGAACTCTTCCACTGGGTCAGCAACAGCTTTGAAGGCATCCTCTGTAGGGTCGAGCATCTTCTGCTGGACAAACTCTTCAGTGGGGTCAATCACGCCACGCTTAATAGCTTCCTCAACTTCACCAAGAGGCTCTTGGGCAATCGGATAAATCTGACGCAAAGCCTCTGTTGCTGCAAGAGAACCAGCCAAGTCAAATGGCTCATCCTCTGGTGCACTAGGCAATGTCTGCATAGGCATATATAAACCGCCACGATACATGTCACCAAACATAGTCGGGTCTAATGCAATGCTCTCCTGAAAGGCTCTTTCAAGGTCAGCATACTCGTCAACATATTGTTGCGGCATTAATGGCTGTATTGTGTCAACCTCTGGGGCTTGACCAAATACACCCTGACTTGGCGCAAACAGTGTGGGGCTAATCTGCTCAAAGTCTTTCATAAACTCTGGCAGATTCTCTGGGCTATATGCTTGCGTAAAAGACGGGCGGTCTATGTATGCAATAGACGAGCCAGCGGTCTGCGGTGTGGCAAGCATAGGGGGTGCAGCCGTAATGCTAGGCGCAGAAATGCCAGTGGGTGCAGCGACATTCAAAATGTCCTGCAAGTCCTCAAAAGATAATGTTTGAGGAACGGCCATGATTAGACCCTCGGCAGATTAACAGATGTCTCAATATCTGAGCGCAGCTTCTCCAAACGTAACTGACGCTCAAACTCCAATTCCTGACGGCGCAAGTCCAACTCAGCAGCCATCTTCTCACGCTCAAACTGCAACTCAAGTTGCATCTTCTCACGCTTGAGAGCCAGTTCATTTTCAGCCTTAGCCATCTCCATTTGCATTTGTGGATTCGGGCCTTGCTGTTGTGGTGGCGCAGGCGGTGCATTACGCGGGTCTTGGAAGAACTCGCTGGCATCTTTGAAGCCAGAAAGCTCTGCAATCTTAGACAGCGTATTGCGATATTGGATAGGCGTAACAATCGGATTATTTGGCCCCATTGTCGCCATTATTCCTTCTTGCTTCGCAGCAATCTGGAACAGGGTAGCAAGCTGCTGCTCACGCTGACCAGTGCCAAGACCTACGTTAATCTGCACGTCGTACATGTTGTCCCACTGACGCGGGTCCATTGTCACGAAGTTATTACGCAGGCGAATAATCTTCTCTTTGTTTTGATACTTCGTAACCAAGTGCAAGATGCCACGGAACAATGCGCGTACACCTGTCTCAGCAAACACACGAGCAATCATCTCAATCTTGCCTTGCGAAGCAGCTTGCATAGCAGCCACAGCAGTCGCGGTAGTGGACTGCAATGCGTCTGCATCCAAGCCCATTGACTGCTTGCTAATGCCAGTACGCTGCTCACGCACACTGTCCATATAGTTCAGTGCAGGGAAGACAGAAGAAGAAACTTCAGGAACTTGCAGGGGCTGAACCGCCCCAGCGGTACGAGTACGCACGATGCCGCCGGGGCGGTTCGTCAACAAGTCATCGAGGTTTACTTGGCCTTCAACGGCAACAACACGAGCATTGTTAGTGTTGTAGATGTTGTCGAGCAACTGACGCATCAGGGTAGATTTGATAAGCTGCACATCCATCACAAGCTCTGCAACCGAGCGACCAATCGCACGGTGCGGCATCAGGATAGGTGACAGGATAGCAAATGGAAGCTGGTCACACTCTTCGTTTTCAAGAACGTGGTAGCCGTTGCCTACTGTGAGAACACGACGAAACTCAGCCACCCCGTCCCCATCATAGTCAGAACGAATATAACATTCCGTAACGAGAACATCTCGCATGGTCGGGTCAAGGCTGTCGTAAGGAGCGCCTCCTTCAAGGTCTTCAAACCTGCTGGTTCTTTCTTCTGACGTTTCAACATCTGAGACTCCTGCATATTTTTCTATCTCATCTCTGCTGTAACCCATCTGCACAAGGTCACTGACAGACATTGACGAGCGATGCGCTACAAAGTCAGCATCCTCAAGCGACTTCGCACGACTGGTAATTAAAAACTCTTCTGGCGGCACATTCTCAATGCAGACCTTACCGTCTGTCTTGGTGCGCTTAACTTTGATGTCATAGAGAACGGGAGCAGGAATCATCATACCGTCGGGGGTAATCATGTCCTCACCGAGGGTACGCTCGTCTTGCTCAACAATCTCGACTTCTGGGTCTGCAAGAATGACAGTCAGTTCTTCATCATTGAGGTCAGCATATTCTTCTGTCTCAATATCTGTCTTCTCATCCCAGTAAAACTTAACGACACCGTTTTTCAGAATCAAAGCATCTTTGAACCAGTTGTGCATGATTTCAAAACCACGGTTATCATTGTTGATAACCCAGTTGCAGTAATCACTAGCTTGTTCAGCTACAGCTACATCTTCTGGCCCGTGAGGTGCGAAACGCACATACTCTTCAGACTGCGTAAAGATACGCATTAAGGACGGCATGATATGTTCGATGGTATCAGATACCTCAGTGCTAACAACTTGAGAGCGGTCTGGCTGTTCATTGCCAAACGGTTCACCCAAGTAGTAGTCCATCGCGTCGATACGGTCTTGCGAGTACTCCGTATCGTAGTGACCTAGCGCCTGTTCAATCTCATTGCGAACAATGCCTTGAAACTCAATGTCGTCCATTTTAGCCATGACTATGCTTTCTTAGATGCTTTAGCCTTTTTAGCTACTTTAGCTACTTTGGGCTTTTCCTTAACAACAGGAGCTTCACTTAGCGGCTTGCGACAGCCTTTGCAACGCTCTGTATAACCATTTGGATTGGGGTATCCGCAGTGTGGGCAAATCATTTCTCTGTCCTCTGTTTGCGTGGGCGACCACGTTTCTTGGGTGCAGCCTTCTTAGCTGCCTTCTCCGCCTCCAGTGCCGCTGCTTTCTCGGCAGCACGGTTGCGTGTGTAAACAGTAACATACATTATTTTTTCTTCTTAGTAGCTTTTTTCTTGACTACCTTTTTGCCCATCTTACTTGCGTAAGATTTCGCTGCTGTTTTGCCCTTCTTAGTATAAGGGAACTTTTTTCCTGCTACGCTTGGCATATCTAACTCCTACCACTTAACTTTATGTGACCAGTATTTTGCAGACAACTTACTTGTCGGCTTACCTTGTGCATTGTGACGTGCATAATAAGAACGCTTACGCGCCTTGTCTTTTGCAGTCTTTGGATTTTTGCCAGCACCACGCACACCTTGCTGACCAAAACGAATGAGGCGAATCTTGTCACCTTCTTTTGCTAGAACCGCGTGGCTCTTCTTCGGATGCTTGGGGGTGCGCTTCGGTTTGTTGTAACCAGCAAAGCGCTCACCACGATAGACGATAGCCATTAGCGAATCCTCATATTGCTTTTCGGGCCGAGCTTCTTACGAATGTGCAGACCACGTTTTTTATGACGGCGACGCACTGGTGTTCGCACCTCAAACGTAGTTACAACTTTCTTAGCCATCAAGCCTCTCCGTAAATGCCATCTTCCGTAACGCGGATGGACGAAATAATCTCCATGTATTCGTCAGGCGAAATCTCCGCCATTTGACCACAATACGCAGACGCAAGCAAGGTCAAGTTCAACAGGTCGTCCCAGTCAGTGCCGAGACCATTTAGGCCATCAAGGGTGGCAACCAAGATGTCAAAGTCATCTGTGTCTTCTTCAAACTCAATATAAGCCATCAGACGACCCAGTTCGCTTTCTCATAATTTATTGACCTGTTCCATTTGTGGCGCGAGCCGTCTTTGCCGATGCTGGCGCGACCAGCAAAGGTCAGGCAGAAGGAGTCGGCAAGGTCAGGTGAGTTGAGGCCACGACGTTTCATCTCGTCCTTGCTCTCAACCTTGAGCTTACCATTGGAGGTAAACTTAAAGCGCGGCTTGGACAGGTCGTCTATTAGCTCCTCTTGCGGCGGAATGGTGCAGTCCCGCGACTCGAACCATTCTTTTGCGAGAAACCACAACTCATCTCGTAAACGCCCATATCTGTCGCCCATTGCAGGTGACTCCGCGACGTTGATACCGCGCACAGGAAGGTCAAGTTCCATGAGACGGTCAACAACGCCAGCACCAAGACCGATACTATCAACCAGTATTTCAGCAGGACGGTCGCCCCATCGAGTCGTTTCGTATTCATTGAGTATAATCCCACAGACCTCCATGAGGTCTTTGTTGCGCCAAGTTTTGATAGGCTCTGTTACAACATTACCCTTGCGTTTGCATAGAGCTGTTTTGTCCGTACCGAAACGTGCCACGTCAAGACCCCATACAACGGGGGTGGTTTCTGCTGCTTGCTGCTCTCGCGTGGATGCTGCCTGCAAGAGATGCAGTGGTACAACCACGTCGTCGTCGGCTTCAGGCCACTCTCCAAGAACACGAACTCGGTAGATGTTGCTGTCTTCGCCATACTTGAGTTTCATATCCTCCATGAAGGTTTTACTCACCTGAGTACTATCAGATGATGCGACCTTCATTGTAAAGAACCTATCTCTCATTTTATTGAAGGCTTCATAGAAGTAGCCAGACGTGCGAGTCGGGTTGCCCGTCATCACAGTCTTCGCACCCTCAGTGGACATAGCACCCTCTCCGACCTCGAAGATGATGTCGTCCACACCAGATGCCTCATCAATCAAGAACAGCATATTGGGTGAGTGGAAACCTTGCAGCGCCTCTGGAGTTTCACGACGTGCAGTTCGGGCGACAGCAAAACTGTCCTGCCCCGTAAGCTCAACTTTGTCAGACTTCACTTCAATTAGTTCTTTCAGGCCCTCTGGCATACGACGATGCCACTTTGCGACCTCTGCCCATAAAATGTCTGACAACTGACTAGCAGTGTTGGCAGTACATGCTATCCGACTGGGAGAGCGTGTCAATACCCACCAGAGAATCAACCAAGAAAGAAATGCAGTCTTGCCGATACCGTGACCAGAGCGGATGGCTACGCGGTCATTATCCCGCACAGCATACAAAGCATTACGCTGCCACTCCTCTGGACTGGCCTGCAAGATAGACTCAACGAATAATACTGGGTCGAGAGCAATGGCAAGCAATAGCTCCTCAACAGACATGTTTTCTTTTTCCATCTCTCTCTCCTTGTTATGATGGGGCGAGCCGAAAGGGAAAGAAGCCCGCCCCACCGTCGGGAGCGTCAAGGAGGAGAAACGCTCAACCGATTTTGTTATCTCCTCTGTTGCAAATATGACACAGGGCGGAGCGGTCTGCAAGGGGTGACAATCTGACATGGGGGGTACGGCACACTGCCACCCTCCCCTACGGCACACTGCCACCCTAATATATCAGAAAGAATATATCATTTAATCTTATTTACTACGGCACAGTGCCACCCCTAAATGAGAGGAAGAAAAAAGAAGAAAAAAATTTTTATGGGGGTAGTTACTTACGAGCTGTGGAGAACAGGGGGGGTGTTGTAAAAAGGTCACAGTGTTGGTTTATATATATACGTATAACGCACCCCCGCCGCTCAAATCAAAGGGGGGTCTAATCGCTCTTATCGTTCTCGCTCTGTTCTTCGCTAAATTCTGCCTCTATAACTTGCGCTTTCTCACTACGTTGTAATTCCAATGCGCTTTGCACATTAGATAGAGCAGCCGTTAGGCTATCGCTTGGCGATATCTCAGCATTAAGGTTGATGTTCTTAGGCATAAGCGTTGCCAATAGGCGCAAGGCTTCAATAGGCCGCTCATCTATTTCACTAGCAATAGTCTGAGCCAGCGCATCTTGCCCGCCGTGCTTCTCTATTGCCTTGTCAAATACATTTGCAAGCTGACTTGATAGCCGTTGCCAGCCCCCACCATGCCCACCATTCTTATAAGGTTTACGCCCGCGTGTTTCTTTAACTGAATTAGTCATACTTTATATTCCTATCCACCTTGTTTACGCTTAATATTATCAGTCCAAAAAAATAATGCAATAAGGTGTTGACGTGATGCTATAGGCGCATTATATATAAACACATAAGCCCGCATATTGCGGCAAGTAAAGGGAAGTAAAACATGACTAACAAACAAGCCAAGTCTGGCATTATATACCAAGGCGCAAGCCTTATTGACGGGAAGCCTATCGTAGTTATTGCTACATATTCAAACCGAAACACAAAAACGGGCGCAATGGTTCAAACCTATATCTTGCGTTCTGATATCGACCCGCGCGACGCTAACAAAAGCGGCGAAGATTATTCTATTTGCGGCGGTTGCCTGCATCGCGGCACGCCGACAAATGACCCCGCCAAAAAGCTGGCGGATAATCGTTCATGCTATGTAGTTATTGGGCAAGGCGTTCTTATCACTTACAAAGCATTTGAACGCGGCGTTTATGCCGATATGCAAGGCCATGACAAAACCGCCGAATTAGGGCGCGGGCGCATGGTTCGGCTTGGCACATATGGCGACCCCGCCGCCGTGCCTAGTTATGTTTGGGATAGCCTACTATCAGAAAGCAAAGGGCATACGGCATATAGTCACCAAAGCGGCGTAAAGGGCGCACAATTCCGCCCCGATATCATGATGCAAAGCGCGGATAATGAAACACAAGCGCGGGCGGCGTGGGATATCGGCGCGCGCACGTTTCGAATTGTTTCGGATGCATCGGAAATAGTAGCAGGGCAGGAAATACATTGCCCCGCTCAAACCAAATCGATTGAATGCCAAGCTTGCGGCCTATGCATGGGTGCAAGTAAAGCCAAATCAATAGCGGTAATTAAACACGGAAACGGCGCAAAGTATATCGCCGCATAAAGGGGAATATCATGAAAATGAAAATGACTAAATCACAAGCCTTGCAAATTCACTTTGAAGCAAAAACGGCGGCACGGGAAGCGGCGGCGTTCAAGTCCAATGCATACCGCCGCGATAATCCAAACTGCCCTTATGGCGAGCCTATAGCACAATGCGGCTTTGCATGGGTTTGGATTGAAAGCGGGCGCGGCACGTTTGCCAAGTCCCTAAGAGAAGCGGGCGAAGCTTCAAAGCATTATAGCGGGCGCGGTTTGCATGTTCATAGCCCCGCCGAATATCGCGGCCAATGTGTAGATATGCATGGCGCGGGCGCAATGGCTTATGCCAATGTGCTAAACCAATACGGCATAAATGCGCGCGCGCAATATCGCATGGATTAGAATTATCAGCGCGAATGGGCGGCGCATTTGTCGCCCATTGTCGCGGTTAATTGTGACCGATTAGAAAGGGAAGATTATGATTGAAGCTATCAAAAGGGATTTTTTGCGGTTTGGGTTTTTGCGCTCGCCGCTTTCAAACGATGAATTGGAAACGCTGGAAAGCATGGGCTTTTCTGCTGATGATATTTTTGAAATTGGGTGCGATATGCAAGCAAATCAATTCACCACAATAGAAGAAGCCGCCGAATGGTATGAGATAAAGAAGGGAGACTAAACCATGCACCCGATTTTATTAAAATTGAAATATCAAAACCCGCGCCGCTTTGAAAATTTAAGCCGTGATGCAAATGTTTACGAAGATGATAGGCCGTTTGCAATGTGCTGGTCTGTTATTCTTTCCGATGAAAAAGGCCATTCATGGATTGAAACGAAATTCGCCACAAGGCAAGCGGCAGAACACCGCAAACAAATTTTCATGAAGGGAAACTAAACCATGACAATCACATTTTTATACGGCTTTATCAGCGTTGTTTTCGCCCTAGCAGCTTGGGTTATTATTGAGGACGTATTAGAGCGCAGGCGGCGCGACAAGGTTCGCGTTATTGTAAACGCCCGTCCGCCGTGGCTTTATGATGAGCAGCACATTGACCGCCCTGCTTATGAGCGGCGCAAGAAAGAGGAGGAATAAACCATGACTGAAAGCGAATTTTTAGACATAGCAAGCGGGGAATTTTTAACAGAAAATTACCCAAGCGAGGCCGTGCTTTGGGACAAACAAAGCCGCGCTGAGTATTGTGAGCAATTTTGTTTTGAAGATTATGAAGAATTTTCAGGCTGGCAGATTGCACAAAACATTGAAGATATGGCGGAGCAATTAAAGGCCGTATATCTTCAAGGCTTGCAAGATGGAAGGAATAAATCATGACTTGCGAAGTATGCAACGGCACGGGCTGGCTTGAAGCTGATGGGCGGCTAGGCCATGAAATACAACACTGTCAGACGTGCGGCGGGTGTAAATCCGATAAAGAGGCCTACGAAAAAGCAAGCCTTGTTATGGACACATCACAAATGAAACACGACACTTTTTAAGCCGTTTTTCCCTTCGGCTTAGTAGGGCGGTGCTGAGAGGCATCGCCCTTTTTCATGGGGTATACCACCTAACACCACCCAAACGCCTCTCTATGGGCTTCTATGAGCCGTTAAAGGCTATCTAAGCTAGGCACTGTGGGTCTAAGGTTATCTGGCAGGTCATCATGTGCCAAATCAAACGGGTCAAACTTCGGCGCAGTATGCCCCGCCTTAATCAAATCCATGTTAATCTTGCCGCTATCATCTGGCAGATGTTCGGCTGGCGTTGCCTGTTTAGCTGGCGGAGCAATGTCTGCATTACCGCCCAGCCGTTCAATCGCTTTGAGTGGTATCTTGCGGAGAATTTCACCCATGCCGCGCCCTAACTCACCGCTTGCGATTTGCCTGTCGGTTTCGGCTAGTGCCTTTCTCGCGCCTTCCAGCGTCCAGCCTTCGCCTTTCTTTCTGGTTTCGTCTGCCCCTGCCTGTCCACTGAATACCCGCGCCTCTTTCTTTGTGCCGTGTTTAGCTTCCCATGCCCGATTGGCTTGGTTGGTTGCGCTGATAATGTCGGCAAGGTTAAACCAAAAACGAGAACGCGCCTTTGACGTGCAGCCTCGCCAGATAGTGCGGAGCAAGTCCTTATAGCTGTCATTGTTCGGCACATCGGCACTGATGCGACTGTTGATAGCTTCCGCGACCTCTTGCATGTAAATGCCTGCCCCGTCGCCTTCTTTCAAATGCGTGTGCGGCTGATACAAAAGCCCCATCTGTTTGCAAAAGTTTTCTCTTACAAGTGCGATGCGCGACTCGTAAGTCATGGTATCTTTCTTTTCAAATTCTTTCATCTTAGTCCCTTTCTAATAATCTAAGCGTCTGGCTTCCAATACCTGACGCGCTTGGTTAATCCATTCTTGCACTGTTTGATTGTCCTGATAGTCCTCTCTATCAGAAAAATTATCAATCACCCATTTTGCTGTCATCTCGTCCATTGCTCTTACCTAATATCTGATTAGCGAAATCTGTCCAATCTGTTTCTTTCTCATCTTCTTCTTTCGAGGGGTGGCGTTCTGCCGTAGTAATAGAAGAAGATATATTATCTGATTTATTAGTTGATATATTAATGGGGCGGCACGTTGCCGTAGCTGGCGCGGCACTCTGCCGCCCCTCATTCGGCTTGTGTATCGTGTAGAGATTGCTCGTTTGTCTGCCGCCATTGTTGCGGCGAGAGACAAAAAGATACCCCTGTTTCTTTAGTGCCGCCACCTTCCTTTGCACTGTTCTGCTGTCCAGCCCCGTTAGCTTGGCAATACGCGCCGCGCTGGGAAAGCACTGCCATTGCTCATCAGCATGTTTGGCAATCATAAGCAGCACAAACTTAGCCGTAGGGTCGGCTATCGGCTGCTCACAAACCCAGTCCATCGCCTTGTAACTCATGCTTGCCCGTCCCAGAGGTTGATAAAGTTTGCCACTGGCAGATTGACAACTGGCTCTGTGTCATACTTGTCCCGCATATTATTGCGCCCCCCGATAGTGATTTCAGGCAGCGGCGAGGCGAGTTTGATGTAACCGCACTTGTCCGTCCACTGAACGACAAACAGAGCGGGTAGCCCTGTAAACTCTGACATCTCCAGAAGGTTTCTGGCTTTGTTCAGGCTGATGAATACGCTATCAAAGACCCCGAAGCGATGGCTACGGCAGCGTATCTCGCACATTGCCTTTGCCATTACCCGCTTGCTGTCGCCTGCCTCTGTCAGAAAGAAGTCGGTATAATATTCGTGGGGCATCTTGACAGCACCACAGTTCCACTTCTTCTTGATGCGCTCGACAATCCGAAGCTCACCATCTAGGTCTGATTGGCTTTCATATTTTTCTCTTCTCATACCAGCCACTCCCGCATGACACTGCAAGCGTCCTCAAGCGTGGTGAATGTGACGGGCAACATTGCATTGCCCTCTGTAGGCCAGCTATATTGGTCTGATTGCCCGACAGCCCACTCAGAATTTACCGCATAAATCGGCATCGTCACCCGAATGGGAAGCCTGTCATATTTCCAGATAAGCACGGGTATCATGTTTAGCCTCGCGGCGGCACGATTGACCTGCTCTATCCAATCCTTCTGATACCAGCTACCCTTTGCATAACGCTTGCACTCAATGGCAAACGGCTCAAGCTCTATGTCACATAAATCAACATCTTGATATTGTGACAAGTTGCGCCGCAAATCTTGCGGAATAACCATGTCACCCATGATTAGCCGCAACTCTGATATTACCTTGCGCTCAAAATTTAAACCCTTGTTTCTCGCCATCTTTGACATAAAAACACCCTTTCGAAAAATAATGTTCTGGCAACTCTCTCTTTGCCTCTTCACACATTTGCGCGGTTGGGAATGGCGGCGAGTATTTAATGGAACGCTCGTCACCCCAAGCCAATATCCAACCCGTTATTGCGACGACCTCAATCAATGGTCGGCACGAAATCTAAGGCAGTGACTTTGCCTTTGGTTGCCTTCGTAATGTATGGCACTGTCGTCCAATCGGGACGCTGCTTGTCGGCACACCAACGCCAGACGACTGACTGATTTACAGGTCGCCCGACCTCCGCCATCATTCGTGCAAACCCGTATGTTGAAATGCCTTCAATAGTAATAAATTCTTTTATGTGCATTGAGTTTCTCCTTTGTCAATTCGCAAAGAGTATCATGCTTCACGGGATTTGCAAGAGAAAAAAATAAAAAATAATACTTGACAAGCATTAACACTAATGCTATAGTGGTATCAAGAAGTCGGAAAGGCCATGCTGTTTGACATCATAAATATAGGAGGGCGACCCCGAAAGGGGCGCTGTGTAATGATGAGTAACGGAACTGTTCGCTCCAAACAGGAGCAGGAGCGCCTTTGGGGTTATGTTAATAATCAATGGAAGGCGCATCCAAATCACAAAACACCACCCACGGCAGAAGAAGCGGCAAAGGGATTTAAGATTCTTTATCGCACTGCTTCTGGCAGGCCATTCAGAGGGAAGGTGGTCATAACAAGTGGCAACCGCCACACATGGGTTAGGGACGGCGTTTGGTATGTCAACCCTGACGAGCCTCGATGGGATGGCTTAGGGGGCTGGGCTGAAATCGTCCACTCCATGAGCCATTATTTTCACTCCAGAAACAACCCTACACTTGCACCGCATCACGCAAAGCAAGCGTATTTGGAGCGTAAGCTAACTGAAACGGCTCTGCGGCGAGGCTTTCTTGATGGAAAGCTCAAGCCAAAACCCAAAGCCCCAAAGCCACCAGTAGATAAGCTGGCTGTGGCTATGGAGCGACTCGAAGCGAGGGAGAAGGCTTGGGCAACCAAGCTGAAACGGGCTAACACCGCAATCGCTAAGATGAAGAAGGAGAGGCGGTCTTTGGAAAGAAAGGTTGCCAAGCAGAACTCATAACAAAGGCGGGGGCGAGAAATCGCCCCTGCTATTTTTTTTTATCTTTAATCCCGAAAAGTATTGACAGCCCAGATTGACTTGGGCATTATGGGCATAACGAAAGGGACTTCGTATGAAACAACTACCACAAGAATGGGCAGAGCAGGGCATTACCTACATGTCCCACAGCCAGCTAGAGAAGCCAGCTTGCTTGCGTCTATTTGAGTATCGCTACCTGAAAGATGAGCGGCGTGACATTCCTGTCGGTGTGCCTGCCATCGCTGGTGGCGCAGCGCATGACGCCATTCAGCTTGTTGTTTGTGACGGCATGAGTGTCGAAGAGGCAACAATCACCGCGCTCAATCGCGTCAACTCGCACGAACCTATCGACGAGCTGGACGAGCTAAAGACGCGCCAGTATGTCGATGACATTGAGTTGATTATTGAGAATGGCGTTCAAGCCCTGTCCCGTTATGAGGGGATTCAATTTACACCAGAAGAGCGCATTAGCTTGCAGCACTCAGAGTTGGCGCAAGAGATTATGGGCTTTGTGGATTTAACATCAGACAACATGATTGTCGAAATCAAAACCAAATGGAACGCTTTCGGGCCGCCAAAGAAGGACGGCACACGCAGTCCACGGCAAGCCAAGATTGACACCATTACACCCAGCCATGTGCGTCAGGTTGCTATCTACTGGGCAGCGACGGGCAAGATGCCCACGCTGATGTATGTGACCACAAAGGAAGCTCTTATCTTTGACAAGGACAATACAGCATTGCTGCAAGCCCCGTCACTGGAATATCACTTCAATCAAATACTGCACAACGCAATCGTGTGGGAAAACCTGCTGTCAATCAGCACCGACCCGCATGTTCTGAAGTATTGGATTCAACCAAACTGGGACGACTTCCGCTGGAGGTTCATGCCCAATAACTATCTCAATCAAGCAAAGGAGCTATGGAAGATATGAAAGAGGAACATATGAAAGAATTGGCTGAAGAATGGGATGCCGCTCTTGCCCTCGGAAGGTTTAGGGAGAGACAGTCTATGGCCTGCCAGATGATGACACCTTGTCAGAGAGACACAATATCAGATGCTCTACATCACTGCGATGACCAAAAGACAATAAATCGTTTGTACGCCAATTTTAAGGATATTATTTCACCAGAAGGAGCGCCGAAATTTTAATGGAACAACTAGCAAAAGCACTTAGCGCAGCCCAAGCAGAGTTTGGAACTGTGCCGCAGTCGGGAATGAACCCGTTTCACAAATCGAAATACAGCACGATTGAAGACTATGTAAATGCAGCCAAGCCAATCTTGGCAAAGCATGGCCTGTCTATCTCTCAAGCACCGAACCTGATGGACGGACAGTTTGTGCTGACAACTATCTTGATGCACGAGAGCGGTGAGCATCTTGCATCTAACCAACCAATCTTTGCCACCAAGCAGGACGCGCAGTCTATGGGCAGCGCAATTACCTACGCTCGTCGCTACGCCTATGGCTCAGTGCTGGGCATGGCATCTGGTGACTTTGATGATGACGGCAATGCAGCCGCAGCGAAACCCACAAAGCAGGCTAGTCCTCCCAAAACACAGAAGCCTGCTGCGTCCCCTGCTCCCGCAACTCCCTCACAAGGTGAGCGGGGGACAACCAATTCAACCATCGAGGAGCGTGTAAGCGCAGTGCCTCATCTCGGTGGATTGACAGCCCTCTACGATGGATTGAAGGGGGAAATCGAGGCAATGGACGAGGCCAAGCGCAATGAAGTGCTTGCTCTCTTTAGCAAACGTAAAACAGAACTCACGAAAGGATAATTGATATGAGTCAGAGTTACGATAACACAGGAACAGCCGCTCTCTGGAGCAATGAAAAGTATGAAGCTGGTGGCTCACACCCACGCCTCAAAGGTAGCTTCTACGCACACCGCGACATCAAGCAAGGTGAGCAAGTTGACATTGCGCTTTGGGACGGCAATAGCGAGAACCCGAAAGCACCAGCCCTCAAGGGTAAGGTGTCAGACAAGTTCACACCTGAAGCATCCGCACCTGCTGGCACTCAAGCCTCAGACAGCGTACCGTTTTAAGGAGATAATAAGATGAGCGGAACAGCCTACAAATGCGGTCAATGCAATGGGCAGGGTGTTCTGCTCATCAATATTTCATCAGATGGAGAAGGCGGCAGCTTCATGGAGAAGCCCTGTCCGACCTGTGGGGGAAGAGGATTGATTACAAAAGCAGAGCTAATGACGTGTGCAGCAGATGCCACGTTTGAACCAAATGAAATGATTGCCATACCTATGACAGGCGCAATGCGTGTCTATGTGGACGGCGAAGTATTCCAACGCAAGATGTCATCGCGTCAGCTATACAAGCTGGCACACTATGCGCTAGGCGTGGCGATGGAGACAGAAGCATATGAAAAGGAAAACAAATGAAGGTAGATGTTCAAGTTACCCTGAAAGATGAAGCCGAAAATGTTGAGGAGTTTACTATCGGCAGTGCATTGAAAGCAGTCTCAGAGGTTTTTGGCGTAAGGAAAGATGACCTACTTAGCTCACGCAGGGCTAGGTATATAACTACGCCACGATTCGCTTTGATGTATCTTGGTTACTACATGACGCACAATAGCACTACCACAGTCGGCAGGTTTTTAGACCGTGACCACACGACAATCATTCATGGCTGTCGCCGTGCTATCGAACTCAAGCGCAGCAACAAAGCGTTTGCAAAGAAACTAGAGGAAGCAACACAGTTGGCGATTAAATATGACAGACAACGCAGAAAAAAGATTGAAGCCTTCAAGCGGGAAGTCGAAGAGCGAATGGAAAGCGCTTGCAAAGGAGTGGCGCTTGAGGGCTACATTAGCGGAGAGAAGGTTGTCTTTGATAGCGTCTATACCGAATGACAGTTGGGGATGGCGCAGCCTGAGAAGAAGCGAAGCAAGGAAGGCGCTAAGAGACCTACTCGATGAAGTAGGGGAAGAGTAGGAGATTATAATGGATGTTATAACAGATAGAGAGACAGAGATTAAGGAGCTTACAGAACGCCTCAAGGAAGTGCGTGGACGCATAGAGGACATTGAGGAGAACACAGGACGATACTGTGAGCTTGGTGAGTGGCGCATTGATGGCTACGACTCAGAAGCAGCGCATGATGAGCTACACGAGATTAAAGAGGCCATCATAGAGAGGCTAGACAGATTAGAGGAGCAAGGCTGGGATGAGTGATGAGATTGAATATGAGCCAGTGACACTGGCATATCTGAGAGCGTCAGCGGATAAGGATTGGGCAGCAGAGCTAGTCGTGAAGGACAAGGATAACTATTACACAGTCATCTCTATGTCTGACAGGGCTTTGCTGAACATGGCAAGGGACGCTACCAAGCTGGTAGCACAGAGAGGATTTTTCAAACTAGAGGAGAATGAAGATGGACTTGATTAAGATTGTTGAGCAGCACACTGAGACTGCACTAAGAGAAGCGGAAGAGATAAAGAGGGTATCGGAAACCATGAGCGGCTTTGCTGCCATGCAGAACGATAGAATTAAAGCCCTGCTGGATGATACCAGTTCTCTTCTTTATCAGGTGGCGCAGTCGCTAGACGATGCACAAGATGAAGATAAACCTACTAAGATTATTCGCCCTGACCCAGAGGCTTGGCGTTAGGACTTCTTACGCAGGCGAGCCGTTTTCTTTGCAATCTTCTTGGGCTGTTTAGAGAACTGTTTGCCTGCCTTAGTATCGCGCCGCTTCTTGGCAGATGTCGCTAGATACTCCGCAGCAGATAGCTTCTCTCGTGTCCTCTTGGGCAGATACCGCTCACCAGTAGCCTTCTTACCTTGCGTAGATGGCTTGCCAGACTTCGTTCCCCATTCTTCTTTTGTCCATTTGGAGAGACTCTTTTGTTTCTTACCCTTGCCACCGCGATAGCCACCGCCTGCTTTCTTGTAGGCAGCAGCAAGCATCTGAGCCTTACGAGCAGACCACTGACCTGCCTTGCCGCCCTTACTGCCAGCCATAATGCGGTTTTTAATCCGCTCACGCAGTTTAGGCTTGGTATATTTACTCTTCTCTGCCATTCATCTTTCTCCAAAGCCAACTCTGAAACCTTGAAAGCCTTTGAGTGAACCTAAACATGAACTTACTACGCCAAAAATTACGCTTCATCCAATCCCGATACATAGCGTTTCCCATCATAGCTCAAGCATTGCTTGCGATTATTGCCGTCAGCACGATAGCTGACATGCACCCAACCACTGTTCGGGTCGATACCATCATAGAACTCTAGGATAAGCTGGTCAAACTCCAGATTGTCCCGAATCCACTTAGCCAAGTCGATGTTGGCAACGGTGCGAATCTCGAAGTCAGCAGCCTCACCTTTGGCGTGTTGGCTCTTGGCAGAGCTACCGATGGCCTTACACAGCGCCTTGCTACGGAAGCCAGATGACGGCACGAAGGCGCGCTTGAAATGCTTTCTACAAGGCTCTAGCACGTTCTCGCATAGCGCCTTGAGCGACTTGACCTGCTCTGCATTGGGCGTGTTGTCAATGCTTAAACGCAGCGCCGTCTGGCTCTTTGTCATCTCCTGTAAGGTGAAGTGCGGTGAAAGGCGCATATCGGACGGCATCTGCTTTACAGGAGTTGTTACTTTTTTCCGCGTAAGTTCATCAGCTTGTCAGCACCCTTGATGCCGAAGCTGCTAGATACCGCGATAAAGAGAAGATATTGATACCAGTCTGGCAGGGTGTTCAGCACCTCAAAGCCAGCTTTAACATGCTCTGTCAAGGAAGGAATAAAGACTAATATAGACGGGAGGAGCAGCACCACGAGAGCAAACTCATCTTTCCACGAGTCCTTAGTAGCGTCAGCCATGTTGGCTTCCCAGTCGATTTCGCCTGTAGCAACTCGCTTTTGAACTTCAGCATCCGCCTTTGCCTTCTCTACCTTGACTGCCGCTTTCGCTTTGGTTTCTTCTACCTTACCGTCAACCCAGTTGCCAGCAATATTTGCGACTGGCCCCAATAACATCTTTAACATCGTCTTTTCCTAACCTTGCACAAGGCTTCGTTTATCATTGAAGACTCTTGCCGCTCAAACTCTGATGTCTTAACGGTTGTCTTCTTCCTAGAAATTGTACTTGTGCATCTTATCACACAGCGGCGAATATCTAAAGCAACATAGCAGATGATGTCTGCGTCTGATGTCGTCATCATGCGCTTGGTCTTGCTACCGCGACTGGTCATAAACTGGTATCGGTGGTTGTATCCGTCCCTAACGGAACACGCCTTGACTTCGACGCGGTAGTTCTCACCTTCATCGTCAAAGATAATTAAGTCAAAGCCCTCGTGGTTTACACGAGCTGTCTTGTAGCCATTTTCCTCAAAGACCGCCTGAGCCAGTAGCTCACCGATTCTTCCAATCTGGACTGCATTACGCACAGTCGAAAAGGCCATATTATTTTAATGGATTACTCGCTGCGTCTAACCCGCGCCACAAGTCATCTATCTCCCTGTTTATCTTTCCAAATCTACTATCGATTGATTTAACCTTCTCGTCAAACTGTTTAACCAAAATGTCGTTAGCAGTTGTGGTATTCTCTACCTCTGCGATGCGGTCACGCAGGTCTAGCAACTGCTTCTGGTTCTCCATTATGGTTTCGAGATTCGTGCCAAGCACAGTGAGCTTCTCTGCTGTGTCGCCATTGCCAGAGACAGCCGACTCTACAGCCTCGATGCGTCCGTAGAACTCTGCCACTGCCCAGATGCCGCCAGCCATAGTCGTGGCGATAGACAGCACAATGGCTATCCATACGCCGCGCAGCTTAGTGCCACCGATTGTAAGTTCAGTATCTTCTAAGCTCATTGGTACATATACGCTTGCTGGTCGCTGTAGATAGCTTCACCCTGACCCAGCACATCTTCCGCGCTAACATAATCGCCAGTCAGGAATTGATGAAAGGAGATGTTGCCAATGTTGGTAGCCCACTCAATGCTCAGTGCGTCACTGGTAGCAGAGTAGGAGATAGAGGCTTCAGCCATTGACTGACCATAATCCTGCGCGTGTTGGTCTGAGATGCTTGTCAAGCTCTCGCTCTTTGACGCAGCCAAGAAAGCGCCAGCGTCACGCGCATTGACTGCAATGTCTTCAATCGACTGATTGTATTCAACGACAGTATCATTATTGATGCTAACGTCATTCTGTTCGACATACTCCTGAACAGCAATCTGGTCTTCTACTGCGTTTGTTTCCTGAGCAACTTCAGCTTTCTCAGCGACCTCCTCGACGACGCTCAGTTGCACCGAAGCCACAATAAAGTTATCTACGGCCTCAGATACCTTAACCATTGACTCTTCATATTTCTCTTCCAGAGCCATCTTAGTGGTGAAATACAAAGCGCTCTGTACTCCTGCAAGAGCTTCATTGTAGGCAGTTATGTCGCCATCATTGATGATGTATTGCTCGTCATCCACTGCACTATAGTCGATGATGCCGCCGACTGAGGCGTAGTGTTCTGCGCCATAGACTGCATAACGCCCCTGCTCCAACTTGGCTGCAATCGTGCGGCTGGCATTGACTAGGTTATCAATCGTCGTCTCTGCTTGTGCTGCGGAAACGCTCAGAAATACTGAGGTTAGAATTGCTATCTTCTTCATCATCGCTTTCACCAATTCGTAGGATTTTGTCATAGTATGATTTACGGTCTTCATAATCAGGTATGAAAGTCAGGGGGTCGCGCTTCATAAGAAGTGTAGCCGCTCGACCCACAACGAGCTTGCCATTCACTGATATTGGGCAGGGTGTTGCACTGGCAAACATCGCCTTCCAAGTCTCCAGAGATTGACACAGCCTAGCCACAGATGCAATAGACATGCCCTGCTCTTTCAAGGCTTTTGCGTCTCTGCGCCTGTTGCACTCTGCATCCTGCTTATAACCGCCCATAGACAAGCCAAGCACGTTGACCTGCACACCCATTCCACGCCCTATCAGGCAGCTTTCAGAGCCACCAGACGGTGCGCTAGGGGATACAGCGGTAGGCGGTGGCGTTACATTAGATGCAGCACCAGCGCCATTGTAATTGTTTGTGGTAGATTCCGAGGGGTTGTTGCTGCTGACAGTGCTGTTGATGTTGCTCGTGTTCAGGTCGCCAGTCTGCTCATTCTGGGCGTATGCTGCGGTCAGGCACAGCAAAGAAACTAGCAGGACACGGCGCATCTCATCTTAAATCTTTTGGGAAAGCAGAGACAGGAGCAATGTGATTATTGCCCCTGCACTCGTCATTATAATAATCTCAAGTCGCTTGACACGGTTGATAGTCTCCAACCACCGTTCAGCGCATACAGCTTCATGCGTGTCAATCTGTGCTTTGACCTCGTGAACGGTGATGCGAGACATATTATTTCTCCTTGCGAAGATTAAGGGCGAGCTTCTGAATGAAGTCGTCAATCTTGGCGAGAATCTCATTGTCGCGCATAGACGGAGTTACGTTAGCAATCACCGATGCGGCTGCTACAATAGCTGTAATCCAAGTAATCAGAGTTTCCATTATTCCGTCTCTTCTTCTAGTGAGGCTTCAAGCAAAGACATAAATGCCTTACGTCCGACCTGAAGCTGGTCTAGGTTAAACTGGGTAGAGCCAATCTTGCGGTCAAGGTCAGTGATATGGTTAATCAAAACCTTCTGGTCGTCTGTGAGTTGCTCTTCAGTGTATTCTTTGTCGTTGATAGTAATGACGTTTGGTTTTTTCTCGGTCATTAGTCTCTCCTTTGATTTACGTTACCACGGCACTCCGTCAGTAGTAACAGGGGTTTTCTGCCCAGCAATATCAGCAGCCAGAGCAGCTTCGGTTTCGGCTTGGTCAACTTCTTCATATACCCAGCCAAGCACATTAGCTTCGGTCAGGGCATCAAAAGCGATAAAGCCATCAGCACTTGCGTCAGGCATAAAGCCTACAGTGCCGTAAGAAGAAGCGGTGTATTCACCATCTTCTGCTGTGCAACGCCAGTGAGCGACGACTACGCCGCCGTCATCAGTGTTGCGTTCTAAGTTTGCGATAGTCCAAGTTGCCATTTTAGTTCTCCGTTAACAGGCCATTAATACGCACGGCACACAATAAGAACCATCGTCATATGTGTGCGATACATTAGTTGAAGTTACTTTTGCGATTGTTTTGCTGCGAACAATGTCGTCACCCTGTGGCTTTGCAGTGCCGTCACCAGCAGACATTAACAGGTCGCCACGAGTAACAGTCGTGTCTTGTGCAATGCGAATGACCATATCACCTGTCATCGCAATGTTCATATCGTTAAACTGGTCATCGTCATTATCCCAGTTGACAAACACGCCAGCAACATTTGGGTCGCCCTCAACAGACGAAACAGCCATACAGTTAAGCTGCTCATTATCTTCTGTGTAAGCGTCTTGCGCTTCGGAAGCATCGTGTGACCAAACAGCCATCTGGTCTAGGTTGGTCATCACCGTTCCCTTGACGATTGCTTCATCTTTTGTGCCATCAGTAAGCTGCGACCAACGTGCCAAGTGACCACCGTTATAAGATACGGTTGTTCCTGATACGCTGATTGAGCCTTCAAGTGCGCTGTCTTGTGCAATATAAATGACGATGCCATCATTTGTTTTGCGGTTGAAAATGCTTGTGTATTGCCCTGCTACTGTAAAAAATGACCGCCCTGTAGCATAATCAAACTCAATACCAGTGTTGGTATATGATGGAGTAGTTTTTGCGAACATAAAATCGCCGTCACTATTGATGCGCATGCGTTCTGTGGCGGCAGTGTAAAACTCAACTGTGTTGCCGCCTAGCCCAAGGCCAACTTCTCCTCCGCTATCGTTAACACCAACTATTGCATTGCTACCATAAGCAGAGCTGCCACTTACAACAATATGCTCATTAGTTGCATTTTTTACATCTAAAATAGCTATAGGCGAACTCGTGCCGATGCCGACATTACCGCTGCTGTCGATACGCATTGATTCAGATGAACCGTTGTTTCGAGAAAATATCATATTTCCCGTGTTGTTTTGGAAAATTAAATTTGCGCTGCCGCCAGTATAAATTGTGCGGTTTGATGCGCCGAGATAAATGTTACCCTCTACATGCAATTTGTCTGCTGGCGAAGACGTGCCGATGCCGACATTCCCACTGCTGTCGATGCGCATACGTTCTGTGTTGTTTGTTGCAAGTAACAAATTAGCGTTTGCTTGGTTGTTTATAGACGCATCACCGCTAGAATTAAATTGTCCAATCTGAAAACCGTTAGACGCTCCAGTGTATTGTTGTCTAATTTGTGATGAACCTACTACATCCAGTCTTGCATTTGGCGAACTCGTGCCAATGCCGACGTTGCCCGAACTGTCGATACGCATGCGTTCTGTGGCGTTAGTCTGGAATATAGTACTATATGCTCCAGTGTTCTGTATGTAATAGTTACCGCCTACCAGAGCGTGTGTAGCAGTTGAAACACCGTCTGTTAAGCCTATGGTACCTGAAACGGAAAGTCTATAGGCAGGACTACTCGTGTTAATGCCTACATTCCCACTGCTGTTGATGCGGAGGCGTTCTGAGCCATTAACTGTTGCAGCTAAATGAGAACTACCAGCGTTTATGCTTATACTTGAGCCTGAATAAGCTGATATTGCATCAGTATAAAAAGTGCCACTTTGAACGTAAGAATTACCAACAACATGCAGTGGTGCAGATGGCGAACTCGTGCCAATACCAACGTTCCCGCTGCTGTCGATACGCATAGCTTCTGTGCCAGAACCAAGATGCCAAGAAATATACGAACCTGAAGCATTTCCCATAAAATGCTTCATTGCACCAGCGGCACTTGCGTGGTCATTTCCGTGATACTGCACAATGCTACCACGACCAGTGCTAGTAGCGTTGCCGCCGCCACCTATAGATAAACGAGATGTATCGGAAGCATCTGATGTGTCAGTTGAAATTGTAGGTGTTGCTCCACCAAAAGTTAAATCAGACGTAGGCGAACTCGTCCCAATGCCTACAAAATTCTCGTCTGCACCTTTGCCCCCAATATAAACTGCTGGCGTTTCTGATGCTTCAAGACCATCTCTGTTGGTGTAAAAGAAAAGGCTGCCATCGCCAAACGCATCATCTGCTTTTGCAATAATCCCAAACTTATGCGGAGGTGAACCACTGCTATCACTATTTTGGAAAATAAGACCGCCAAGTAAATCTCCGTCAGCCACAGTTGTGTTGGTGCTGGAAAGAGTAATGACTGGGTTGCTTGCCCCCTCAACAGTCAGCCCATCAGCCGTGACTGTGCCATCTACATTTAAGCTCGTGTTGAACTGACCAGTCGTAAACGTGCCAGCCGCAGGGGTCGTGCCGCCGATGGTCGTGCCGTCGATAGTGCCGCCGTTGATGTCTACAGAAGTAAATGCAGGACTGGTCAGGGACACAGTACCGTCATTCATGTCAGCCAAGTCAGCCATAATCTCACGAATGGCGTTGTTAATGCCGCTGGGAAGACAGCCCTCCGCTATGTCAACCGACTGAATGTCCGTGTTTGACGCGGCTGTTTTGCTGTAATCTGTAATACTGTTCTTTGCCATGATTTATTCCTCTTCGCCGTCTTCTATAATGGCGCTTCTAAGAAGATATGCTTCAATTCTTTGATTGCTCTTTTGACGCAACTTCAATGTAACACGTTTTTTCAAAAGCTCTGCCATAAACTTAGGGTCAAACACAGCCTGAATAAGCACATCTTTAACATTTTTAGCTGGCAATTTTAACATAAGTTTTTGAGCCGTTCTTACACCAGCGCCAGCCATTACCAACGGTGCGCCAGTCGCTTGACCAGCAGCAGTCATGCTGCCAAGATTTGCACCAATAACTCTAGTAAACAAGTCAAATATAGCGCTCTCGTTTTCGAGAAGCCCTTCTACAGTGCTTGTTTCGGCTATTGCATCCTCAAATCTTTTTGCCTCTTTCATTATGCTATTAAGATTATCGGATTGAGCTTTTGTCAAAGCGCCAGACGAAATCAATTCTTGCTTCATTGTTCGTCCAGTAGCAGGAATTTTTCTATTCAAAAAACCTTGCAACTGAGCAGAAGATATACCGCCAGTTTGTTTCGAAGTGGCTGTATTCAAAACACTTTCAAATATTGCAGACCTTAACCCCTCAAGGGCTTCACCACTTTTATCTGTCTTGGCTAACCTAACCATAGATAAAAAATCTTTAGATGGTGTATCTGACTGCAAAGCACGGGCCACAACCTTGCTAGGGTCTTCTGTTTTCAGAAACTTAGCCGCAACTTTTCTTTTGTCAAAAAATGCACTAGCCTGTTTCTTTGTTTTGTTTGCCCTTTCGGCAAATTGCTGTGCCGATTTGATGTCAGAAAGCTGGTCTGTCAAACCAATCTCATCAATTATCTGCTGGTTGTTTCTAAGGAAACGAGACAGGCTGCTGACATTTATTTCGTCTGTTACTGGATTCCTTCCCACTTGATTTGTCATAGCAAGAATAAAATCTCTTTGAGCCTCAAGCATGTCAGGCTGTCGTGATATAGCTTCCTCTGTGTATGGCCCTACGGAAAGAGGCTCAGCAGCTTCTCTAAGCTCCCTCATCTCTCCAGTCTTTGCTTTGCTTAAAACATCTTCAGCGCGTATTGACTGACCGCCAGTGCGAGTAGTTCCTAAGACCCTTCCAGCAAAGGTGTTTGTAATTTTTTCATTTAACTTACGAGAAAAAGCACGGGCTATGTTGGCCTCAATACCCTGAACTGTTTGCAAGTCTTCCAAAGAAGCGTCAGCAATATCTTTCATCAATCTTGCATCATCAAACTTACCGTCTGCTCTAAGCGCTCTAGCTTGTTTTAGGGCAACAGAACGAACCCTCAACATATCACCGCTTGTTACAATGCTTCCATTTCCCGTAGCTTTAGGAGTTGTCGCTCCAAAAACACGAGCAATAAGCTCATCTGCATTTTCTGACGGAGCATCATCAACAGCACGAAAAACTCTTTTAGAAAACTTCTCAATAGGCGCAGGTAAATTTTCTTCCTGCAAAAGCTCTGCACGAGCCTTAGATATTGCATTGGCAGTTGCATTAGGCTCAATACTCAAGTCTTTATCAAGAGATTCCCAAAGGCGCGTCTCAGTTGCGCGAGCATCTTTCATCGCATCTTCAATAATCAACTTTGCCCTAGAGCTTGCATCTTCAACATCTGTCGGCCCTAACCCCTCAACAGAGCGCATAGCATCCATTGCCTTTTGTTCCGCTCTGACAATGCGATTGTCCAACAACCCTTCAAGATAATCTTTTCTAATTTGAGCAGCCACAACAATTTTGTCTGGGTCGCCAGTCTGCAACAATTCCTTATACTGCTTGTTAAAGGAGGCAATAGTTTCTTCTGCTTGTTTTTTATATCTTGCGCCTACGTTTCCGCCCTCACTAATCAATGTTCTTTCGAGAGAAGATATATACTGGCTATCACCAACCTGCGCCGCAGTTAAAGACTCGACATCAAGGTCGCGGGACAAAACATTATCAGCATACTCAATAGGGTCTATACCTTCCGCAAGAACACCCTCTTGCAAGATTCTGGCGGCTTCATTTTTGTTGCCGTCTGGCAATTTATCTTCCACAGCAAGCCGCATTTTGTTAATCAACTGCGGCGCAAAACGAGAAACAATCATTGTCGGCGTGAATGTTGCGGCAACCTCACCTACAATTCTTGCAGAGGGAGATGATGGAGCAAGTGATTCAGCAACGGCTGCTCCAAGCCCAGCCGCCGCACCAAGACCTGTTTCAGTAGCAAATGTTGCTACTGGTGTTCGTCTTGCTGTTTCCATTATTTCACGACCAGCGCCCCTGAGAACACCAACGGGTTTTTGAAGGTCGCGCGCAGCCATTAAGGTTTTTGGCGCAGACCTCAAGGCCGCCGCACCAAGACCAGCGCCACCAGTAATTGTCGCTCCTAAGGTTTCCCCAGCAACAGCAGCGGGGCGAAACCTTTCTGGAACATCTTCAATTGACTCATAACCGAATCCAACATCCGAAAGTTTTTCTCTTAAAAAAGCACCACCACCTATAGGTTTTTCTGCTGTAGGAATACCTAAGAATTTTGTAACCCCAGAGGCCACGTCAACAGGCAAGCCCAACAAACCAGCTGCGCCAGTATATAATCCACGCAAACCATACTCGGCAACATTAGTGCCAAATGACTTTGGCGACCCTAAATCATCACTTTGATTTTTTAATAAATTACTTATATCGCCTGCAATAGCTTTAGCTGCATCAACGTCACCAGCAGCATCAGCCCTTAAGAGTGCGCCCTCTAATTCTTTAATCGTTGGCATCGCACCACCTATTTGTACATTTCGTAAGCTGCCCGCCCCTCAGGAGACAGGCTGCTTGCATTGCGATTTCTACTTTCCAAACGCCGTTGCGCTCCACGAGCAGAGCCTCTTGAATCAATACTTTCCGTTTCAAGTCGACGAGTTTTTTGCAACATAATTTCATACGGAGCTTTTACAGCGTTAAGTTCCCTTATAGATTGCTGTAGTTCTTTTTGTTTTTTCGCAGATGTTGTTGCGCTTAGCTCGCTTTGCAACAAAGACTTTTCACGTTCAATTTTGTTAATAAGGGCTTCTGTTTTTGCTTTAGCAACAACATCGCTATCAGTTGTTTGCGGTAGATTTTTTTCAACAACATCTTTAACAGCTTTTGTGTACCTAGAGCCTAAGGCCTTTGTTAAGCCAATTTGGGTTTCTGTATTCATGCTATTTAATTGAGCTTTTGCTTCAGCTGTTTCCTTAAAAGCCTCAAAACCCAAAGCGCGAGGAACAGCACCTATAACACTCTTCCCAAAACCATAAACGTCACCACCTGCCGCTGTTGCTATATCGGGAACATCTTGCTCAGTAACCTCAGGCAAATCTGGTGTCAACGATGGAGCTATAGAAGTTGAAGCAAATGGGTCTATCTTTTCTTTAGTAACAGGGTCAAATAAAACTTCACGACCATCCTCATCTTTTATTTTTATATAGTCAGGTTTTCCTAACGCTTTTATTGCAGCGGCCTGCTGAAGCTGGCTACCCAAACTTTTCTGATATGCTTGCTGTGCGCCAAGAAGCCCCTGCCCCAAAGAAGCAGATGTGCGAATAGGTGTCCGTGATGGGCCTTGACTTAAAAGCCCCATACCCAACTGAGTAATAGCTTGCTTCTGAGCCTGTCTGCGAACATCTTCACCAAGTAGTTTTTCGAGTTGAGTACCACCACCAAAAAGATTACCAGAACGATAACTCTGCTGAACAGGAGAAACAAACCTATCAAATAATCCTTTAATCATTATGACCTCCCTAGCAATCCGCCAATCAACGCACCAGTAAGCGGGTCTTGCTCGTATATTTGAGAGCCAATCAATGCACCACCCAAGAACTGCTGCCCACTGCTAGGCTCATAATATGGCGTAATCTGCGTTGAAACCTTACCCATTGGGAAGCCAGCAATAATGTTCTGGTAACGAGACAACTGCTCCATCGGAGATGTCTGCTCATACTGATAACGCTGCATAGCTTCTTCAATGCCACGTTGCGCTTGAGCTTCACGAGCAGCACCGACTTGTTGCAGGCGGGCAATGTCAGAATAGTCAGCAGAGGCCATCGCTGGGGCCATCTGTGCAGCTTGCAGGCCAAGACCGCGCTGTGTGGCAAAGTCACGATAGGCTACATCAGCAGCTACATCACCCAATGCACGGGCTGTAACGTCAGCAGCAGCGCCAGAACCCAAACGACCACGCTGAGCTAGTTGGCTCTGCACACGGGCTTGTACGGGGTCTAGCGCACGTTGTATAGCGCCAGTAAGCAGACCAGACTGTGCAGGCGGTACATACTGACCTTCAGGGCCAGTACCACCAAGAAACGAACCAACAGTTGCCTGTGCCTGCTGTGTCAGTGGACTACCAGCTACGGCGCGTTGTTCCTGCATACGCAGTGCTTGCTCTGTCTGTGGTGTAAAGCCAGCATAAGTTTGACCTTGAAAAAACTGCGGCGCACCAGCTTGATACTGGCGCAATGCCTCAGACATACCATACTGCAAGAAGGGTTGAGCAAAGGCATCAACACCTGTCTGGGTTACTGTTTCTGTAGTTCCATCTGCCATTTTATTTACCTCTGGCCTTAATTTATACGGTTATCCACCGTTTGTAAACGCTATCCTAGAACAGCGTAATGAAAAAGAATGTCATCTGTATTTGCGTTGCTACGATGTGTAAGCGTGAAGGTTTGCTTGCCCACGCTACTAATATAGAGATGAGATAGCTCTTGGGCTGCATTAGACGATTTAGGTGTCCAAAGAATCACACTGTTAGGGTTTACGCGCAAATCACTAACTGTTGTGGTTGTAGAGCTTGCAGTCAACTGAAACGCGCCAGTAGAGTTTATCTTACCCTCCACAAGGTTGTTCACCACCTCCGCAACCTCACGAGGCGTACCACCCATATTCGGAAGTCTGCGGTATTGGTTAGCCATTACCTGCGTCCTATCGTGTTGGCATCAACGTCAATGCCCTGCGCCTTCTTCCACTCGCCACTCAAGTTCAAACGCACCCGATGGTAGCGTCCGTTAGAGCGTACAGGACAGAAGTTGTCATTGTTCAACGTAGATGCGCCACCAAATGTAAACGTATCAACCTGACGATTACGAGATGCAACTTGCGCCGTCACTGTGCCAGTAGAGTTTTCACGCAAGCTAACATATGGAATGACGTTGTTCAGCAGTGAGTGAGAACCCTTACGCACCTCAAACTCAGCAGTCTCTACTGTTGCGCTCAATGTGCTTCCTGTGAAGGTTTGGATTTTTTTGTCTTTGGAAGCGGCAAATAGAAACTCGCCGCCGCGATAGACAGCACCATCGAGAGAAGCAGGTAGAACGTCAAGATTACCAAAAGCAGCATCAAGAGCTTCAAGAGTGTAGCCAGCGGTATAAATAGGTGCAACCATATCCACAGCAACAGATGCGGTACTCCACTTATCAAGCGCATAGTTATAGATAATAAGTTTGTCAGGTGAACCATTCGTAGCCGCCGTACTCGCATAAGACCAAACAATAATCTGGCGCAGAGGGTCAGCAGAGGCAGTCATATTCTTAGCATATGCGCCGTCCCAATCCTCCAAGAAGAAGCGGTTTACCTTCTCTGCACCGATGGCGCGAGAACGCTCACCATCAAACATATAGAAGCCGTCATCAGCCAGATAGAAGACACTGTGACCAACATTACAAACGCTGCCAGCAACCTTACAACCACGCACTGTCTCCACCTTGTCAAATTGGAATATCAGTGGCGCACCGATGTAGCTACCGCGCACAATGCCTTTCTCCATAAGAATAGTGGCATACTCACCGCCGACAAGTCCAGTCACATCGCCCATATCCTGAATGTCTTGGAAGTCAGCTTGAGTCGTAGCAGACACAGCCCAGCTTGTGTAATCACCCAGCGCAGACCAGCGCACACGGTATGGCTTGTTGCCATCTGTTGAATCATGCGTAAAGCCAGTCATTACAAAGTCACGCACAACAGCAAGATACTTAGCCTTCGGAGCATCAGCAGAAAGGTCAGCAAATGGGCCAGCACTTGCAGCAGTAGTTGTTTGAATCGGGTCAGCAAAGTTTGTGCTGATTACAGCCTCACCAAACTGAACAAAACGAGGGCGGTCTTCTGCACCCGTGCTGTAGCCGCCAGCCTTGCTAATGTCATCTAACGAACCATCAGTCGTATCAAACTTGTAAATCTTTGTACGGTCAGCAGCATACAAACCGACATTGCCATCATCATCGGCAGCAGCAAACATGCCTACAATTACCTCATCGGCAACGCCACTAATGGGAGAGATGTTCTGCATGCTCTCATAGCCAGCAGCAGCAGGAATAACATTGTTAGCTACCGTGACACCTGCATTACCAAAATCTGATTGGTCAGGTAAAAATTCCCCAAAGCTAATCATTGCGAACTCCAGCTTTCATTTCCAGCAGACACGTTTGTCCAAGTATCAGAACTAGCAGCAATCGGTGTCCAGCTCTCACCTTCAGCAGACACCACAGTCCAGCTCTCACCTTCATCTGCTACCTCAGACCATACCTCACCTTCGGCTGCAATAATACCCCACAATTCGCCTAGTTTTTCAGCTTCTACGGCTATTGTAGCGACAGGCTGCGGGTTAGCTGTGGCGAACACTTCAAAGTTAGCAGTGACATCTGGGATGGTAGCAAAGGTTTGCAGGCTAGATGTAGCGATAGCAAGCAGGCCACCCTCTGCATTGACAGACGCAGATGTAGATGCAGAGCTATCGCCAACTCGCACACGGATGCCAGCAGAGCTAACACTTGCAGAGGAAGAGATAGATGATGCACCAATTTGGATGCGAATACCGTCGGCAGATACGGAGACATTTGCAGACGGTGACGATGCACCAATGACAACCCTAATAGCTTCCGCTGTCGCTATAGCCGATACAGATGGTTGGGCAGCGCCGACAACAATACGCACACCCTCTGCCGACATTGTGGACGGCCCAGCAAGTGCAGACGCGCCGAACTGGATACGGATACCATCAGCGGCGACAGTGCTGGTAACATTTATGTTACTCGCGCCAAGCTGGATGCGTATGCCTTCAGAGGTTACGGTAGATGATGTAGATGCTGCGGCAGCACCGTCAAAGATACCAAAGCCAACAGCGGCTACAGATGCAGATGTGGATGGGGTGGATTCACCCTCACGCAGGGCAGCAGTCAGCCAGATAGAACTATCTAGTGAATACGGGAGACTGTCTAAGTCACCCCAGTTATCTAACTGCTCAAGTGTTGGCCCTACGATGTCAGCCATGACTAGGCCGCCGTAATGTCAACGCCTGAAGCTGCTACCTTAAAGATGTCGCCATCGTTAATTGTCTTGGAAGCCGTCAATGCTGCGTGGAACAGCAGGTTGCCAGAGGACGAAGCATCGTAAATACCGATGTGTGTAATCGTACCCCAGTTACCACCAGAGGCAGCAGGGAACTCAACAGCACCGCTATTAGAGGCAGTGCCAGATGATGACGCACCAAACGCCATAGCCTGACGTGCATAGCCGTTGCCGCTTACTTCAGCGCCAGTGCCAGCATCAGTCGGGTCAGCAGTGTGCAGCCCAATATAAACAGCGGCAGGAGCAGAGGTGCTGCTTGTGCCTAAGAAGTGGTCAAGGAAGGCATCTTCCAAATAATCGCTCATTGCGCTCATGTCTATTCTCCGTAATCAGATTTCATTTGAAGAGCAGAACCAGCAAACTGACTCTCAGCTTCTTCACGTTTAATCTCTGTAATTGCGCGTGTAAACAACTGCTCATACAAAGCAGTCTTCTGGTCATCCATCAAATATACACCAGCAGCGCCCAAAGAGCCATATAGATATGCGTCAGGATGACGAGTTAAGATTGTATTGCTAGTGTTACTGTCAGACAACTCATCTACACCCTCACCGTAAATAAGCTCTGCCGTGTAGGCGCTATCAGGTGTAGGTGCAAACTTAATCTCGCTGCCAAAGATTGTATAGGCGCGAGGCTTGCCTGTTGCATTAGATGTGTAGTGGCTGTCAAGCGCCATAGGCGTGTAATACTCAAGCACTTCAGCAGGTGTTGTATTTAGCTTTACAGAGCGAATAGAACGCAAATCAGTTGGCAGAGAGACAAACGCATCGCCAGCAGACAGTGTAGCGTTAGCACGTTTTGTCTGAGAGCGTGTACCAAGCTCACGGCTCATACGCGCCTCTGCAAGAGAGATAAACTCAGGGATACGGTCAGTTAAATCATCACGAGCTAAGAAGTTCGCAATCGCCGTTTTAAGTTCTGCGTAAGTTCCGATTGCCATTATACTCTACCGCCACTTGTTCTAAAGAACCTGTTATCATAGTCATTGAGCCATTTCTTCCAGCCTTTAGGGTTATCTTTGGGCTGTCCTAGCTCTTGAATTAGCTGATGATACAATGCTGTGGGTATTTCCGCAACCTTCTGTTGATGTCGCTGCGTATTACCTTGCAGGCTACCAGAGCGGTATTCATTGCGTTCATCTCGGTTATTAGCAAGAAGAGCGTCAACATTCTGACTGCTCTCAAAAATCATTTTACCGTCTTCGTCAAAATGCGCCCACGTCTCTTTCCCTGTGACCGCATCTTTTTGTAAAAGTCTCTTCTTCATCTTTCTCCCCTAAAGTGAACGGGGGTAGCCGAAGCTACCCCCTCAACACTTACGACAGGTCGTAAACAGCCGCGTGGGCTTTCGGTGCTGAAACTTTGAGTGTCCATTCAGTGATGATTTGGAACTTCTCAGAGTCACCCGTCTTCGCCATTTCTTGAACGGTGAAGTTACGGTTAGGCAGTGTGCAGACAGAAGCGTAATCGCTGTCCAAAAGATACACACGGTCATCCGAAGCAAAACGGTCGATTACAACGTCAAGCTGGCCGAAGTCGCTCAGATAAAGCGAAACTGACCCAACGATAGCTGCTTCACGAGGAGCAGTATAGTTGATTTGGTTGGTTGCAACTGAACCGCTGTTCAAGTCGCTGAAAGCGGCTTTCTTAGCAGGAGAAACAACCAGCATGTTAGGCTGACCACCATCGGTGTAAGCAGCTTGCATTGCAGTGTCGATTTGAGCCAGAGTCAAAGCGCGGTTCGTGCCTGACATATCAGGAACATCCGTGCCGTCACCAGTAGCAGCAGAAGTGCCAGAAGCATCATCTACGTTGGTAATCCAGCTTGACAAAGTACCAGCTTTACGCGGGTCAGAAGCAGAACGTGCAGTATCAGAGTGCAGATACTTTTCGATGTCACGACGCAGCTCAAGACCTTTCAAAACTTTTTGATAGGCAACTTCTTTGTCGCGGCCTGCTTTATCAACAGCGTCCAGAGTACCAGAAACTTGTGCATCTTTTTGCGAGATTTGCATGTAGTTGCCCAAGCGAGTAGTGGCAGTCGGCGTATCATAAGTAGCGTCAGCACCTTCGTTCTGGTAGTTGGTTGCTGAAGCAGCAGCCAGTTCTTGTACTTGCCATTCGACAAATACGCCATTTCCTGTCTCTTTTTTCAGAGCAGAAAAGATGGGGGTTTCATCAGGGTCGATGCGAGTGATTACGTCACTCAGGTCTTCCCGTTCACCAATAGCATTGGCAGTAGTAAATTGAGCCATTTTAAGACCTCATTCTCTCTAATATTAAGTCCACAGCAGCATCTTTGCTGCCAGTTTTATTTAGGCGTTCAAGTGCCTGTTTGTCACGATTAGCTCTGACTTGCTTCTTGGACTTTGGAGTACCAGACTTAACTGCTTTTGGTGCTTTGCGAACCTTCTTCTGAGCAGCAGGCTTCTTAGCCATAAGCTCATCGTAGAGGTGCGCCTTGCGTAAGACTTCGATTGCACGAGAGTCACTAGCCGTCGCCAGTTCTTCTTCACTGTAACCGATGCGCTGTGCATAAGAGATAACATTTTGCTTCTCTCGCATAGCCACTTCGTCATCACGCCATTCAGGAATACGTTCAAGCAACTGCTTCTGTTGCTCTGCAAGATACGCTTGGTGCTGTTGCGCCATTTGCTCTTGATTCTCTCGTTCTACCCTTGCACGTTCTGCTTGTACCTTTGCCACATTTTCTTTGCGGTCACGGAAAGCATCACGTTGCTTGGCCCATTCGAGAGGGTCTTCCTGATAGAGCTTATCCCAATATTCTTTGGGTTGCTCTGGCACTGAGTTAAGCTGGGCTTCAATAGCTTCCAAAGCTCGCCCATACTTCTCGCGTTGCTGCGCTAAAGCTGCCGATTCTGCCTCAGAAGTCTTGCGAAGTTCTGCGGCTTCTTGCATACGCTTTTGCGCGGCTTGTTCTAGCTGATATGATTTGACAAGCTCCTCAGAGGTTACTTGTATTTCCTCACCATCAACTTTTACGGTATGAAGTTCTTCCTCAACGTATTCTACGTCTTCGGGGTCAACGTCATACTCTTCATCATCAAATTCCTCTTCCGGTTCAGATAGCTCTTCAGCGTCATCACCTTCCAGTTCTTCTTCAGATGTGGCCTCAACTTCTTCAGTGTCTTCAAGAATCTCTTCTTGCTCTACTGCTTCTGTTTCGGCT
>Ga0208425_1000070_pt1 | contig 35023 bp, 60 predicted proteins | sample DEB08_DNA_4_FD_185496 | JGI IMG/M metagenome (GOLD analysis project Ga0208425, IMG submission 185496) | Aqueous microbial communities from the Delaware River and Bay under freshwater to marine salinity gradient to study organic matter... | ecosystem: Environmental > Aquatic > Marine > Coastal ...
TAGTTCAAAGTAGCGAAACTAAAAAAGCAACTATAAGTCAAGTTATAAATTATATTCATAACACAGATATTACTGCTTCTGATGGTGTTAATCTTGATTTAGACGATTCTCTTTATGATGACTCAAGAATGATTAAGTTAAGCTGGTCAGGTGGTTCTGGAAATATGGTTTTAAGTTTACCAGATGCTACAACTTCTAAAAGCACAAACAGAATTATAAGAATAGTAACAAATGGAGGTTTTAACACAAACACAAGAGTGAGATTAACTCCTATAGCTGGTCAAACATTAGATGGTTCATCTAATTATTATGAGTTAAATGTTTCTTATGAAGGATTAATGATTTGGTCAGATGGTTCTGAATGGTTTATAATCCAGAAAAAAGCATAAAAATCTAACAACCCTTTTTCATTTAATTACTTTAATAGTAAAATTAATTTTATAATACTTAATTTATGGAAAAACAAAAAGCTACATCAATTCTAAACGACATCATGGAGAGACTATCTCTAATTAAAAAAGATGACGTTAAAGAAGTTGAGCTTAAAGAAGAAGAAGTTCAGCTTTCTGAGCAGCTTACTGAAGTAGAAGAAATGTCTAAGGAACTTACAGAACTTGCTTGTCAAGAAGAAGTAGTTGCAGAAGAACTTTCTTCTGATGAGGTTGAAGCTGAAAAATTAGAAGAAGAAGCTCCTGTAGAGGAAGTTTCTGAAGAAATTGAAATGGACGAAGATAAGTACGTTTCAAGAGAAGAATTTGATTCTAAAATCAAATCAATTATGGATAAGATTGATGAGATGAAGTTAGGTTACGATAAAGAAAAAGTTTCTATGAGTAAACAAATAGAAGAGCTTTCTAAAGAACCTGCTGCAGAACCAATCAATCAAGGTTCAGAGAATGAACCACTAAAGAAAATATTATATGCACAGAATAGAGCATATACTACTAAAGATAGAGTATTAAACTCAATTTATAACATTAATAATTAAATAGATTAAAAAATGGCTACAACCACTTCAATTACTACTACTTATGCTGGGGAATTTGCTGGTAAGTATATTTCTGCTGCATTACTATCTGGTGATACTTTAAATAGAGGTAACATCGAGATTAAACCTAATGTAAAGTTCAAAGAGGTAATCAAAAAAGTTGCAACTGATTCTAACGTAATCAAAGATGCTACTTGTGATTTTACTGATACTGCAACTGTTACATTGACTGAAAGAGTTTTACAACCTGAAGAGTTCCAAGTGAACCTTGAGTTATGTAAAAAAGACTTTAGAAGCGACTGGGAAGCAGTTCAAATGGGCTACTCAGTATATGACAACCTACCTCCAAAATTCTCTGACTTCTTAATCGGGCACGTTGCTGGATTAGTTGCTGAGAAAACTGAATCTAATATCTGGGGAGGTGTTAACGGAAACGCTGGTGAGTTTGACGGATTTACAGTTTTAATGGCTGCTGATTCTGATGTAAACGATGCTGCTAATGGTTCTGAAACTTCATTTACTTCATCTAACATCGTTACTTTATTAAGTAATGTTGTTGATGCAATTCCAAATGCAGTTTACGGAAAAGAGGATTTAAAAATCTTCGTTCCACCAGTTGCATACCAAGCGTATATCAGACACTTAGGAGGATATGGTGCTAACGGACTAGGAGCTCAAGGTTATGATAATAAAGGAAACCAATGGTATAACAGCAATGCTTCAATATCTTTTGAAGGTATCGAAGTTGTTTATACACCAGGTATGCCTTCTGACCATGCTGTTGCTGGACAAAAATCTAACTTATACTTTGGTACAGGATTAATTGCTGACCATAATGAAGTAAAAGTATTAGATATGGCTGACTTAGATGGTTCTCAAAACGTAAGAGTTGTTATGAGATTTACATCTGGTATTCAGTATGGAATCGGTTCAGATTTAGTATTATTAACATTAGCTTAATAATTAAATAATTGTATAACATAAGAAGGGTAGGTGGTGTATTCTACCTGCCCTTTTTTATTAAAAAATAAAATATTATGGCTTGTGATTTAACATTAGGAAGAAAAGAACCATGTAAAGACGTAGTTGGTGGTATTAGAGCTGTCTATTTCACAGATTTTGGTGATTTAGGCACAATAACACTTACTAATGATGAGATTACAGATATGAGTGGAGAATTTACTGCATTTAAATATGAAGTAAAAGGAAATTCATCATTTGAGCAAAACATCACCTCGTCAAGAGAAAATGGTACAACTTTCTTTGAACAAACATTAAACTTAACATTACATAAATTAACAAAAGAAGATAATAAAGAATTAAAACTTATTGCTTTTGGAAGACCTCATGTAGCTGTTGAAGATTATAATGGAAATGTATTTTTAATGGGTAGAGAGCATGGAGCTGATGTATCTGGTGGTACAATAGTTACTGGTGCTGCTATGGGAGATTTAAGTGGTTATACACTTACTTTATCTGCTATGGAAACTTTACCTGCTAACTTTGTTGCTAGTCCAACTTCTGCTGACCCTTATGCTGGAATGAGTAGTGCGACTGTAACAGTAACAGTAGGAACTAATTCTTAATAATTAGATATACTTTGTGAATTTAAAAGAGGGGTACTTTATGTATCCCTTTTTTTATGCAAACAATTTATTATATATTTATTATTTATAATATGATAATATTAACAACATCAACAAGTTCGCAAACTTTTAAGATAATTCCTAGAAGCGCACCGAGCTCTGTTACATTTAATCTTACTGATAAATCTAAACGTACTACAACTACAGTTTCAGTCTCAGTAAGCAATTCAAACGGATATATGTCAATTACTGGCACATTTGGATTAATTGCCAATAGATTTTATTCGTTTGTAGTAAAAGATGGTAATACAATTATATATAGAGGAAGTATATTTTGTACTGACCAAACTGACTATAACGTATTTGATGTTCACTCTGGAGATTATACTACAGAAAACTCATACGATAATGATTTTGTAATAATATGACAAAAAAGACAAACAGAGCTATGAGAAGAAAACTTAGTGCTCCACAACCAAAATTAGAAATACAACAAGGTAAAATCCATGTTGTAAATCTTGCCTCCTATACAAGACCTGAGATTAATGAAAGATATAATCAAGATTGGATTGAATATGGAGATGATAACAATTATTTTCAATACTTAATAGATAGATACAACGGAAGTCCTACAAACAATGCTGCAATTAATGGTATTGCAGAAATGGTATATGGTAAAGGATTGGATGCTGTTGATAGTATTGATAAACCTGAAGAATATAAAGAACTCAAAGAATTATTCACTAAGGATTGTATGAAAAAGATATGTTATGACTATAAAATGATGGGTCAAGCTGCACTTCAAATAATCTATTCTAAAGACCGTTCTAAGATTGTTCAGGTAGAACACATCCCTGTAGAGACGTTAAGGGCAGAGAAGGTAAATAATCAAGGTATAATCAAGCATTATTACTATGCAAAAGACTGGTCAGAAATAAAAGGCAGTAAAGTGCCAAAAAGAATACCTGCTTTTGGAACAAGTAATGCAGGATTAGAAATACTTTATATCAAACCTTATAGAGCAGGGTTTTATTATTATTCTCCTGTAGATTATCAAGGAGGTTTACAATACGCAGAGCTTGAAGAAGAGATAGCGAATTACCATATTAATAATATACAGAACGGTCTTGCGCCTAGTATGCTTATTAACTTTAATAATGGTGTACCTACGGAAGAACAAAGAGAAATGATTGAAAGAAGCATACAAGAAAAGTTTAGTGGTTCGTCTAATGCTGGTAGATTTATATTGGCATTTAATGATAGCAAAGACCTTGCAGCTTCTATAGAACCTGTCATACTTTCTGATGCTCATGAACAATACAGATTTTTATCTGATGAATCTATGAGAAAAGTTATGGTATCACATAGAATTGTATCTCCTATGTTGGTAGGTATAAAAGATAATACTGGTCTTGGCAATAATGCTGAAGAATTACAAACAGCATCAATTCTAATGGATAATACTGTTATAAGACCTATGCAAGTTACTATACTTGATGAATTAGAAAAGATATTAGATTACAATGGTATTGAATTAGATATATACTTTAAAACATTACAACCTCTTGAATTTACTGATTTAACAAATGCGATTACTGATGCAGAAGTTGAAAAGGAAACAGGTATAAAAAAAGAGGACCAAGAACCAGAACAAGAAGTCGAACAACCTGAAAATATTGAAGAATAATGGCAACAGCACTATTTATAAAAAGGTCAGATATTGTAAAAAATACAGCATTAAATGCTAATGTTGATACAGATAAATTTATACAATTTATTGCTCTGGCTCAAGAGATTCATGTACAGAATTATTTAGGTACTGATTTATATGATAAAATTAGTGCAGATATAATTGCTGGTACGTTAAGCGGTGATTATTTAAGTTTAGTAAATGATTACATACAACCTATGTTAATTCATTTTGCTATGATTGAATATTTACCATTTGCAGCATATTCTATATCAAATGGAGGTGTATTTAAACATAATTCAGAAAATAGTTCTCTTGCCAGTAAAGATGAGATTGACTTCTTAATTCAAAAGGAAAGAGATTATGCTGAATATTATGCGCAGAGATTTATAGATTATATGAGTTTTAATGCACCAAGTAAATTTAGTGAGTATTATAGTAACAACAATGAAGATATATATCCTGATAAAGATACAGGGTTTCATGGATGGCAACTATAAAAAAGACATATAAACCTAAACAGGTTAATCAAAAAAAACTATTAACTTATCTGAATAAGATAAATAATAAAACAAATAAATAATGGCTTCATTATCAGGAAATAAAATAAAAGATACTTATCAGTCATTAATCAAACTAACAGATAATGGCAATTTAACCACAGGAGCTAAACAACTTACTGATGGTTTTGGCAATAATTCTCCTTTATATATCTCTACAACTCAAATAGGTATAGGAGTAACACCAGAAGCAACTTTTGACCTTCACGTTTATCAAAATGCAAAAGTAGGAGGTAATTTAACAATAACAGGAGATTTAACAGTAAACGGAACAACAACAACTGTAGGAACAGATACATTATCTGTAAAAGACCCATTAATAGTATTAGCTAATAATAACACAAGTGCAGATTCAGTAGATATAGGATTTTATGGTAAGTACGCACCTAGTGGAACAACTTTATACGCAGGTCTATTTAGAGACACAGGAGACAATAAATTTAAACTATTTAGAGATTTAGAAGAAGAACCAACAACTACAGTTAATACAAGTGGTACAGGTTATACTAAAGCAGGTTTAGTTATTGGCGGTTTAGAAGCAACAACAGGGAGCTTTGCTGATGATATAACTTTAGCTGCTACAAAACGTCTTAAATATGCAGATGAAAAAATTATTATAGGTAACACAAATTCAACCTTAGGCAATCAAGCAATTAGTTTAGGTTACGATGCGGACTCTACAGGAAATCAATCTATCGGTATAGGTTATAACCCTGAAGCAAGTGGAACATATTCTGTAGCTATTGGATATAATGTTACAGCTAGTGGTACAGGCACATTTGTTTTTGGAACGAGTGGTTCTCATAGTGATGATAACACTCTTGTTGCTAGTGGGTTAGATTTAAAAGTTACAGGTACAGGACAAAGTAGTTTTGCAGGACAAGTTACTATACCTGCTACTCCAAGTGCAAGTACAGATGCAGCAAGTAAAGGATATGTAGATAGTCAAGTAGGTGCTAATAACGAATTATCAGAAGTATTAGCAAACGGAAACACTACAGGAGGTACAGATATATCGGTAAGTAGCGGAGACGATATTACTTTTGCAGATAGCAGTAAAAGTATTTATGGTGCAGGTAGTGATTTACAAATATATAGTGACGGAAGTTACAATTATATTCATTGCACAAGTAATGAATTAAGAATAAGGTCAAATACTTTAAGATTACTTAATTCGGCTGGTACAGCAAACTATATAACTGCTGATAATTTACAAGCAGTACAATTATACTATAATAACTCTAAAAAGTTTGAAACTACAAGCACAGGTGTTACAGTTACAGGCGCAGTTAGTGCAACTACTTTTAGTGGTCAATTAGATGGAACAATAAGTTCTGCAACTACAGCTACAACTCAAAGTGATGGAGATAATTCTACTAAAGTTGCTACAACTGCTTATGTTGATACAGCTATACAAGGACACGATACATTAGCAGAAGTTTTAGTTGGCGGAAATACTACAGGGGCAACTAAAATAGAAGTAAACAACACTTCAAGTGGAATAGATTTTATAGACAATGCAAAAGCAAGATTTGGAACAGATGATGATTTAGAAATATATCATAATGGTACAAACGCAGTAATTGATAATGGTACAAATAATATAGTATTTAACGTAGCAGGTAAAACTATAATAAATTCAAGCAGTACAGACAATGAATTAAATTTAGGACACAGCTCAGGAAACTGGTTTGCAAAAGCAACTAATAGTAATACACTTATAATAGGTAGCGAAAGTAATGCTACAAACAATATAACGCTTGACACTACAAATGGAGGAAGTGCAACTTTTTCAGGAGATGTTACTGTAACAGGTGGCGATTTAACTTTAGGTACTGATTCAATAGCTTCTAATATTAATGCAGTTGGAGATGTTTTAGGTATTAATGTGGATAGCAATACAGGTGGAGGTGCAGGTGCTAATATTCAATTAAAAACAGCAGGAACTACACAACTTACAATTAATAGTTCATCAGCAACTTTTGCAGGTCGAGTAGGAATAGGACAATCTGCAGGTACTGCTAAATTAGAAGTAGCAGGTGAAGCGAGAGTTTATACAGGTTCAAATCTAGGTTACTGGGGTGTTGATTCAGGTAATTCTTATGTTTACTTTGGTACAAATACATCAGGATATGGTTTGTCTTTTCAAACTAGTGGTTCTGAAAGAGTTCGTATAGACAGTTCAGGTCGAGTAGGAATAAATCAAACTTCTCCTAGTTCATTTTTCGCTAATGCTTCTCAATTAGTTATTGGAGATGGAAGTACAAGTAGAGGTATGACTATTTATGGTTCAAGTGCAGGTGATAGTCAGATATTTTTTGCTGATGGAGTAACAGGAGACCAACAATATAGAGGAATATTTAGATATGAGCATTCTTCAGATGCTATGGTTATGTTTACTTCAGCCACAGAAAGAATGCGTATAGATAGTTCAGGTACTGTATCTATTGGAAGTTCTGCTACATCAACAGATAGAAGGTTTCAAGTAACAGGAACAAATACAGATTTATCTGCAACTACAACACAATTTGGTATTGTAAATAATCCTACATATCCTAACACTATAACAAGCAATATTTATAACTTATATACAGGGCCTAATGTAACAAGTGGAGCAACACTAACTAATTTATATAATTTATATTTAGAAGCAAATAATTATTCAGGTTCAACTGTAACAAATTCATATGGTTTATATCAAGCAGGTACTTCTGACAAAAATTATTTTGCAGGAAACGTAGGAATTGGAGTAACTTCGCCTTTAGGTAGTTCTAAATTGCACGTTTCATCAGCCAATGGAACAGCTTATACTTCAAATGCACAATTAAGAGTAAGTGGAGGTGCTACTAATAATAATAGAGCAACTATTTTATTTAGTGATGATGCTTTATCAGATGGTAAACTGTCTTATTACCCTGCAAGTGGTACAAGTGCATATTTTTCATTATCTGCGAGAGGTACAGAAGCAGATTTTATAGTAAAAGCAGATGGAAACGTAGGAATTGGATTGACTAGTCCTGCGGCTAAATTAGAGGTTTATGGAAATGTACAAAACAACACTACAAGTATAGCTAATTCTGCTGCTTACATACGAGGAGCAGATGTAGGTATAGCTATCGGTCAATCGGCTTCTTCTCCATACGGTACTTGGGTTCAATCTCAAAGAAATTCAGACGGAGTAACTTTTCCTTTATCATTAAATCCATCGGGTGGTAATGTGGGAATTGGAACAACTTCGCCAAATGCTAAATTAGAAATTGGTAGTGGTCAAGCAAAAACTGTTACATCTGGTGTAGAATGGGCAAGATTTGGAACATCAAATGAAGCATCAAATTATGCAACTCTAACTTGTGAAGTAAAAGGTGGAGCAACGGCTGCTGATAGAAAATGGATATTTCAAACAATAGAATCTGGAGTTGCTAATGCAGGTAATATAATTTTTCAACCTTCTGGTGGAAACGTAGGCATTGGTACTGATTCGCCTAGAAATGATGCAAATTTTGTTACTTTACAAGTTGGAAACACAACAACTGGAGGTTCTCAAATAGTATTAGATGACAACGATACAAATGGACCTTGGAGAATCATAAGTAATCAATCTTTAATAATTAATGATGATGCAACAGAAAGAATGCGTATAGATTCTTCAGGAAATATCAAAACTGGGGATAATATAAAAATTATGGGGACTACTTTTGGTGATAGCTTTTTATCATTTTCATCAAATGGCAATACAGTATTAAAAGCAAATGATGATGTTGTAATTGGATACTCTAGTAGTTTGTATGTAAAACAAGGTGGAAACGTAGGAATTGGAACATCTTTGCCTGGATATATGCTTCACGTGCAAAGTAATAGTTCAAGTACATCAGCTGCTTTTTTTAGACCTAATGTTATTGGGTCAGGAGACCCTGCTGAACCTACAACTGTTTTTATTGATGGACAAAAAGCCGCTGCATTAGATATAAATAGATTTTATTCTCACGGAACTATAGTAAATATAAGACAAAACAATTCTAATGTAGGTAGCATAAGCGTTACAGGTGTTGCTACGTCTTATAACACATCTTCAGATTATAGATTAAAAGAGAACGTAGTTGAAATGACTGATGCTTTAGATAGAGTAAGTCAATTAAAACCTAGTAGATTTAATTTTATAGGACACGAAGAAATAGTAGATGGATTTTTAGCACACGAAGTAAGTGATATAGTGCCAGAAGCAATTACAGGTACTAAAGATGAAGTAGATGCAGAAGGCAATCCTGTTTATCAAGGAATAGACCAAAGTAAATTAGTACCATTATTAGTTGGTGCGATACAAGAATTACAAAAAAGAATAGAAATATTAGAAAATAAATAATTATGGCAAATACTTATAATTGGAGAATTAACGCATTAGATGCAAAAATCCACGAAGGAGATAACGATAATGTTATCTATACTGTACATTGGAGCTACATAGCTACTGATGAGACAGGCGAGTATTCAGCAAGTAGTATTGGTACTATGGGCGTTGAATATAATCCTGAAGAACCTTTTATTGAATATGCTGACTTAACTAAAGAAGATGTAGTCGGATGGTTAGAAGAAGGTTTAGATGTTGAAACGATGAAATCTAGTTTAGACAATCAAATAGAGTTAAAGATAAATCCAGTTGACGAAACACTAAGACCTGACTGGGATTAATTTATTATATTTGAATAAAATTTAATATTATGTCAAAAATTACAAAAGAAGAACTAGAAACTTTATCAGAATCACAAAAGAAGTACGCTGCTATAAAGCACGACTTAGGACAACTTGAAGTACAGAAACACGGATTATTACATATGTGGGCTGCTATTCAAGAAGAAGATAACAAATTCAAACAAGAGCTAGAAGAAAAGTATGGTAAAATAAATATCAACTTAGAAGATGGTTCTTATGAAGAAATAAAAGAAGAAGAACAAGATAAAAATTAATTAAAATGAGCAAACCAAGTGAAATAGGAGAAGACACTAAGCTAACCTTAGATTTAAAAACAATCGGAATAGTTATAGCTGGAGCAGTTTCACTTGCTTTAATGTACACAGACCTTAATAAAGAAATTGAGGTTGCCAAAGAACTACCTAAACCTGAATTAACAAGAACAGAATATGATTTAAAAGACCAGTTAATCAGGGAGACTATTGAAAATACAGCAGAGCAAGTGCAAGAAAACTCAGAGAAACTAGACAAAATAGATGAGAAATTATATGAAATTATACAGAGATGAAAAAAATACTTGCCCTGATTGCATTTTTTGTATTTGCAATATCCAGTAGTCAAGAATATACTGTATTACACATTAATAGTTCTTGGAATTGGAAAAACGATTATAAGCATCTTAATAAAATAGAAGGTGCTAAAATTGTAAAGGCTTTATTAGAAGAACAAAATCCTTCAATAAAAAGTCAAATAAAAGCTGTACCTGTAATATTTATTTATAAAGATAGAAGCGTTATAGGTAGATGGGATGCTGATATTTCATTAACTATAAAAGCATCTGTTGAAGAAATACAAGATGTAATAAATAAAAGTAAATATACAAGAAGAGCATCAACTAACTAATAAATTATGATAAGCAAACATATATCTGAAAAAGAAGCAACAAAAAGTGTTACAGCTCTAAGATTAGGTATAGACAATACACCTAATGGAGATTCTCTAAGTAATATGAAATTAGTTGCTGAAAAAGTATTTGAACCATTAAGAGATTGGGTAGGTGGTCCAATCAAAATAAATTCATTTTATCGCAGTACAGCTTTAAATGAAGCTATCGGAGGAAGTGGTCGGTCTCAGCATTGTCAAGGACGTGCACTTGACCTAGATGATATATATGGTTATAAAACAAATGCAGAAATGTTTGCATATATAAAAGATAATCTTGATTTTGACCAAATGATTTGGGAGTTTGGCAATGAAGATAATCCTGATTGGGTTCACGTTTCTTATGTAAGTGAAGAAAAGAATAGAAACAAGATACTCAAAGCAGTAAGAGATGATGGTAAAACTAAATATATAGATATAACAAATGGCTGATAAAAAGAAATTTAAAGATACTACTGTAGGTAAATTATTATTTGGTGCTGCAACAGTTGTTTCACCACAACTAGGTTCTATATTAAATGGAGTTACATCTCCTAAAGATGCTATTGCAGAAATAACAAAAGCTAAAATACCTACAGAAGATAAAATAAAACTACAAACATTAATTTATGAGCAACAAAATAAAGAAATGGAAGAAATTAGTACAAGATGGAAAGCTGATGCAGCTAGTGATAGTTGGCTTAGTAAGAATGTTCGTCCTATTGTGCTTATTTGGTGTATTGTGGTGTTTAGTTTTGCTGGTATATTGGATTCAGTTGATTCAATACCTTTTAACATAGGCACTACATGGAACGATACATTTGAAAAAGTTATGATGGCTGTTGTATTAGCATATTTTGGTGGTAGAACAACAGAAAAAGCAAGTAGCATTATCAAAGGTAAATAATGGCAAAAAGAGCGGCTGTACATATCTATAAATCTAATAGTCGCAAAAGAAAAGGCGTACACGCTAAAACAAAATCAAGTAAAGTAAAATCAAGTAAGAACTATCTTAAACGATATAAAGGACAAGGAAAATAAATTCAATAGGTATATTTTTCCTCCTTTGTGAATTTAATAGGTATTTTTTACTATCTTTGTGAATTCAATAGGGTGTTTTATTAACTCTCATTGATTTTCTTTGTTTTCATTGTTGAAAAAGAGTGGCTATAAAAAGTTGCTCTTTTTTGTTTTGCATATGACAATTTTTGTATATATTAGCAATATGAAAAATTTGCAAAGTAAATTGGTGAATGTTCAAGCGACCTTGAAAGCACCTAAAAATCAACGAAACAATTTTGGTAATTATAATTATAGAAGTTGTGAAGACATTTTAGAAGCAGTCAAACCTATATTAAAAAAAGAAGGTTTAACTCTTATGTTATCAGACACTATAAATAACGAACCATTATATGTTATTGCTACTGCTACTATTTCTGATGGTACAGATAGCGTGAGTGTATCTGCTCAGGCAGGTATTGACCCTAATAAAAAAGGGATGGATGTTGCACAAAGTTTTGGTGCATCTAGCAGTTATGCAAGAAAATACGCTTTAAACGGCTTATTTTTAATAGATGATACCAAAGATGCTGATGCGACTAATATGCACGGAAAAGTGTCTAAAACGGCTTCTAAAGGCACATTAACCGATTCTAAACAATGGCTACAAAAAGATTCTGTTCAATTTAACAATGTTTTAAAGGCAATTAAAGAGAAAGGATTTACAATGGCTGATGTAAGACAAAAATACAAAGTAAGTAAAGAAGTCGAAAGTTTATTAACAAATTAAATTTAATTATTATGAATGAAAAAAAGTATGTCGGTAGTGGAAAAAAAGTTGGAAACTACGATTTAGTTAATTTCACTATTAGTGAAGACAAGACCAAAGATGCTTGGATAGAGTATAATGGCAGAAGGTTTTTAAAGATGACTATTGGTAAAAAGAAAGAAGTTGACCAATATGGTAAAACACACTCTATTTGGTTAGATGAGTGGAAGCCAGATGAAAAGTCAGAACCACAAAAAACGGAAACTGATTTACCATTTTAGTTTAACATAATCTTAGAGTGCCTAGCACTTTTCATGTTATATTTTTAGTTGTTTATTTACAGCTAGGCACTTTGAGATTAAAATAATGAAACAATGAATAATTATATCAATATTAATTTAGCATTTATGAATACAAATTTATCTATACAAGAATCGGCAGTTTTATCATATATTAGTTCTTTGGCAATAAAAAAGAATTATTGTTATGCTTCTAACGAAGCGATATGTAATGCCTTGAAACTCAACGATAGAACTTTATATAGAATATTAAAAAAACTAGAAGACAAAGAATATATTAAAAGGGAAACAAAAAGTATTGGAAACTACGGAAAGCAAAGAAAAATATTTATTTCTGCAAATGCCAGACTTGTCAGTTCCTTGTAATACATAGTGTAATATATAATAAATATATAACATAGTGTAATATATAATATAATACATAATGTAATACAAAGCAACAATGAAAACAGAATTTGAAAAAATTGGTATATTGCCAAAGGGTAATAATACACAACAAAAAGTAAAGTGCCCAAATTGTTATAAGATAGGCAAAGAACATTATAACGACCCCTGTTTAAGTATAAATCTTGATTCTGGGGTTTTTAATTGCCATAAATGTTCGTGGCATGGTAAAGTAAAAACAGAATATTATATGCCTGAGAAAAAAGTATATCAAAAACCTGTAAAGAATAATCTAAAGAAGCTCAATTTAAAATGTAAGAAGTTTCTTACCAAAAGAGGAATTACAGAAGAGGTTATTGAAGCAAACAAAATTATATCTACAAAAGATGGCAATAGTATTGTGTTTCCATACTTTAAAAACAATGAGCTTATAAATTATAAAACTCGTGGTATTAATGATAAAATATTTACACAAAGCAGAAATGGTTTGCCAATTATATATAACTATGATAGGGTTGCCAATGAAAAATTAATTATTATTTGTGAAGGAGAAATAGATTCATTGAGTTGGGAGGTAGCTGGTATTACTTGGCATACTTCTGTAAATATGGGTGCTCCTAATGTACACGATAAAAACATAGATAAAAAACTAGAATGTATATCTAATAGTTATGAAGTGTTTGAACAAGCTGAACGAATTTATATAGCTACTGATGAAGATGACAATGGTAGATATTTGTCTGAAGAATTAGTTAGAAGATTTGGAGCAGAAAAATGTAAGATAGTTAGTTTTAAACCTTATAAAGATGCTAATGAGGTTTTACAAAACGAAGGAGTAGAATCCTTAAAAGATAGAGTTAGAAATGCTATTGACCCAAAAGTTGAAGGTATATTTGGCATTGATGATATATTTGATTCAATGCTAGATAATTATAGAAATGGTCAAGAGAGAGGTACAACAACTTATATACCAAGTGTAGATTCTGCATGGACTTGGAGAAATGGAGAGTTAAATATTTGGACTGGCTATCAAAATGAAGGTAAGAGTATGTTTTTAAATCAGTTGGCATTATTAAAAGCATTTTTTGATGGTTGGAAGTTTGGAGTATTTTCACCTGAGAATATGCCAATCAATGACTTCTTTAATGATTTAATTGAAACTTATATTGGTAAAAGTGCCGACCCATTTTTTACTAATAATTATATGAGTGAAGATGAGTTTAGAAAGGGTATGGCATTTATGAAAAAACACTTTTTTATAATATATCCAAAAAAAAGTTATAAATTAGAAGATATATTTGACAGAGCTAAGTTTTTAGTGAAGACAAAAGGTATTCGTTCTTTGATTATTGACCCTTACAATACAATTCAACATAGGATGCAACATGGAGAGAGAGAAGATTTGTATATAAGTAGATTTATGAGTGAGTTAAAAAGGTTTGCTATTGAAAATAAAATATCAATTCATTTAGTAGCACACCAAGTAACACCACAAAAAGATGACAACAACAAATATTTTAAACCTGATTTAAACAGGATTAAAGGTGGGGGAACATTTTCGGATAAAGCAGACAATGTATTGTTTGTGTGGAGACCAAATAGAGCAATAGACTTTTCTGATACTTCAGTAATATTTGGCAGTCAAAAGATAAAGAAGCAAAAACTCGTAGGTTATCCCCAAGAGATACATGGCATAACTTTCGATAGAAAATCATCGAGATATTATTTTCATAATGAAACACCATTTGAAGATATAGATAAGTTTCGATGCGAAGAAGAGCAAGAGTAGATGCTAACCAAAAAGAGATAGTTGCCAAGCTAAGAGAGTTTGGTTGCTCAATCTTACACACACATCAATTAGGCAAAGGAGCACCAGATATTATTATTGGATTTAATAATCGAAACTATTTAATAGAATTAAAAGATGGTAGTAAAACAAAATCTCAACAGAAACTCACACCAGATGAGGTTGAGTTCCAGAATGAATGGAAAGGGAACTATCATGTATGCAATAGTTTTGAACAAGTTAAATCTATATTGGTTGAGTAAGATACTAAACATATTGGCAAAAAGACATACTGAATGGTTGAGAATGGCTTCTAGTTTTAAAATTAATAATGAAGATGCCAATGAGATTGTACAAGAAATGTATATAAGGATGCACGATTATACAAAAGACATTGAAAGAATTATGTACAATGAAAAAGAAATAAATACTTTTTATATATATATTACAATGCGAAACATTTATTATAGTAAATTCTTGCAGTTTGGCAAGTCTGTAAAAAACAAAAAGATATTTTTATTTAGTGAATTTAACAGAGATGATATATATAAATTATATGAGGATGTTGTAGAAGACTATAATGATTTTATAGATAATTACGAAAAAAAGGTTAAATTAGAAGAGTTGTTTGATGTCATTGATAAAGAAATTGATGACTGGTATTGGTATGACAAGAAATTAACTAGGTTGTATTTTAATACTAAAATGAGTATGAGAGACATAAGTAAAGAAACAAAAATAAGTTTAAGTTCAATATTTAATACATTAACAAATGCCAAAGAAAAAATCAGAAAAAAAGCAAAAGAGCATTACAAAAAGTACAAAGAGTAAAGGTTTAGGAGATACTTTAGAAAAAGTATTTAAGAAAACAGGAATTGACAAAGTAGCTAAATGGGTATTAGGTGAAGATTGTGGTTGCGATGATAGAAAAGAAAAGCTCAATTATTTATTTCCATATTACAAACCAGAGTGTTTAACAGAAGATGAATTTAAATATCTTGATAAATATTTTAAAGAAGATAAAAAAACAATTCATCCACAAACACAACAGAAGTTGTTAAAGATATTTAACAGAGTGTTTCATCAAAATAAAAAAATGACTAGTTGTAGTTCATGTTTTAAAACTGAATTACACAATAAATTACATAGAGTGTATATCGAATATTTAGATGAGTAGTTTAATAAGAAACAGAAAAAAGGTTAGACAAGTTATAGATTTTACAGGAGTGCAAAATGGTAAAATGCACCCTAGCGATATTGATGCTGTGTTAGAGTTTGATAATGAGATACTTATACTTATTGAAGTAAAATATAAATATAAAAAGATACCTACTGGTCAAAGATTATTATTAGAGAGATTATGTAATTCTTGGCATACAAAAAAATCTATTGTATTAAAAGTTGAGCATGATTACGAAAGTGATGAAGAGAATATACCATTAGAAAATTGTAAAATAACTGCAATATATTATGATAATAAATGGATTTATTATAGTGAGGGTTATGAATTTAAGAGATATATAAATAAGCTCGGTGAAAAATGGGAATGTAAAAAGTGCTCCTTTTAAACAAATCTAATAGTTTTTATTATTTATATATGCCACTAATAAAACCAAAGAGATACGAACAAAGAGAAAACTTCTTACAGAGGTTTATGAATAACGCCAAAATGATTTTAGAATATCCAGACCCTAAGCAAAGATATGCAGTTGCTATGGATATTTGGAAAAAGAAATTTAATTAACCCTGCATCCTGCAATCATTCCGTCACTTAACACCATTGGGTGTGGGGTTTTTTAAATAAAACTTGCATAATTAATTAATTATTATTTAATTTGTTTATAACAATGAAACAATGAGAATAATATTACTACTATTAATTATGTTTATACAAAGTTGCACAAAGGAGAATTGTGATTTAGAATATTATCCTTCGCCTCCTAGACTTGAGCCATACCATGTCGAGTATGGAGATTACAATGTCAAATATGTTTATATATGTATAAATGGTTATAATGAAGTGTATAACTATTATGTCTCAGGTGATTGTTGGGAACTAAATTATTCACAAAATTATAATTACGATTGTCAATGAAAGACTTATTTACAACATTAGATGGCGAAGTTTGGGATAGAAACGAACTTGTCGAAAAAGCCATACAAGATAAATTCTATTATGGTTATTTATCAACTGCTTGTTTTTCAAGTAGTGCTGTTAGCAAATTATTAAAATCTCCTAGAGAATATAAAAAGGTAGAAGACTTACCAACTGAATCTGATGCACTTGCACAGGGATATTTATTTCATGCAAGTATTTTAGAACAGGATAAATTTAATGAATGTTTATTCTTAGATGTGGCAACTAAAGCCAATAAGCAATACAAACTTGCCAAAGCTGAAAGATGGGATGTCTTTACAATGAAAGATAGAGACAAAGCATTAAGAATGCGAGATAGATTTTATAGTTGCAAGGAAGCTAGTGATTTAATATCTGATTGTGAGTTTGAAGTACCACAAGTAGATTATTTATTAGATTATCCTTTTAGGGCAAAAGCTGATGCACTTGGTAGTTTGCTTGTAGATTTAAAAAGTACAAGCGACTTGAATAAATTTAAGTATAGTGCCAAAATATATAATTATGATAGTCAATGTTATATCTATTGTAATATGTTTGGCAAATCTTATAAGGATTTTAGATTTGTTGTTATTGATAAAACACCTACAAATGAAATAGGAATATTTGATGTAAGCGAGGATTTTTATTATAGTGGCGAACAAAAAGTAGAGATGGCATTGAATGTCTATGAAAGGTTTATTAAAAATGAATTTAACTTAAATGATTACTTAGTTATAGATACTTTGTAATGAATAATATTTTATACCTAGATAAAGAAGAATGCTACTTAGACACCTTATTATGTTTGCAAACAAATGTAACAACGCTTACAGATGCAATGATGATACTAAAACATTATGAAGATACTGAAGAATATGAGTGTTGTAGTGGCATATTAAAAGCAATAAATGAATACAGAGAATCTATTAAAATTAATAAAAGACTTACAAGAGGACATAAATTATTATGAATCTTATAAGCGCAATTTAATTCAATACATAATTCAAAGGTCTTGTTTTCAATGTAGAACAAGATTTGATTCGCAACAGATGTTAAGAATTTTGAAAGAATTACTTGAAGTTAACACAAAGATATATAAATTAAAATATGAAAAACAAATACAGAGAGCTATTGAAAAAGGAATCTCCTAACTTATATAAGAATTATGAATCTATTATGTTAGAGCAATTTGAGTTGTTTGCCAAAAAACAATTAGATTATGGCATAAGTAATATAAGTACAGGTGCTGACTTAAACACCGAAGAGGGCAAAAAGTTTGCATTATCTGGATTATGGTTTAGAATGAATGATAAGATTAGTCGTTGGAAAAACCTTATTATTAAGAATCGAAAAGCTAACAATGAATCATTAGTGGATACTTTTCAAGACTTAGGTAATTATTCAATTATATCACAATTAATAAGTAAAAATCAATGGAAGAATTAGAAAACAACAAAAAGAAACCTGATGGTAGAAAAAATAATGGTGCAGTAAAAGGCATCTCAAGAGGTCAAGGAAGAAAACCAAAAGCGACTGAAAAGAAGTTAAGTAGCTTTGCTTTACAGAGTATGAAAAAAGTATTTGGTAGTGAAGAGAAAGCATGGTTAGAATTAGCTAAGATGTCAAAAGAAAGTTTCCCTCATATGAGATTACTTTGGGAATATAAATATGGCAAACCAAAAGAAAGCAAAGAATTAGATGTTAAGACTGAGGTTAATATTCCTGTAATAAACTTCTTAGAAAAAGAGAAAACTATTGATATTGAATCTAAAGATGTAGATGAAGAATCTGAATCTAAATAAAAAGTATCAAGCTCTATTCAATTCAAAGAATAGATATTTTGTAATTACTGGTGGTCGTGGAAGTGGAAAGTCATTTGCAGTCAATACCTTCTTAGTATTACTAACTTTTGAAAAAGGACATAGAATATTGTTTACTCGTTTTACGATGACTTCGGCAGGTATGTCTATTATACCTGAATTTATTGAGAAGCTAGAATTAATGGGTATTGCTCAACAATTTACCATAACTAAAACAGAAATAATAAATAATTTAACAGGCAGTTCAATATACTTTTCTGGTATTAGAACAAGTAGTGGAGACCAAACTGCAAAGCTAAAATCAATTCAAGGGGTATCTACATTTGTATTAGATGAAGCAGAGGAATTAACTGATGAGGAAAGTTTTGACAAAATAGATTTTAGTATCAGAGCTAGAGAAGTGCCAAACAGATGTATATTAATTCTAAACCCTACTACAAAAGAGAATTGGATATACCAACGATTCTTTCAAAACAGGGGAGTTCCTGATGGATTTAATGGCAATAAGAATGATATAACTTATATTCATACTACATACTTAGATAATCTTGAACACTTATCTAAATCGTTTGTTGAACAAATAGAAGATATGAAAGTAAGGAGACCAGAGAAATATAAACATCAGATTATGGGTGGATGGTTGCAAAGAGCAGAGGGAGTTATATTTACTCATTGGAATATAGGTAAATTCAATAAGGATATAGATTCAATATTTGGATTAGACTTTGGTTTTAGTGTTGACCCCTCAGCTTTAGTTGAAGTGGCAATAGACAAATCTAGGAAAATTATTTGGTTAAAAGAACATTTTTATAAAACAGGATTAACAACAAGTCAGATATTTGATTTAGCAATTCGATATTGTGGTAAGAATTTAATTGTAGCAGATAATTCTGAGCCAAGACTTTTGACTGAATTAAAAGTAAAAGGATTAAATATAGTGCCAACAATAAAAAAGAAAGGAAGTATATTAACAGGAATTACTTTAATGCAAGATTATCAAATAGTCATTGACAATTCAAGTATAAATCTAATTCGTGAATTTAATAATTATGCTTGGAAATTAACAAATTCAATTCCTCAAGACAAATTCAATCATGCTATTGATGGAAGTAGATATTCAATTCAATATTTATTAACTCGTTCAGTACCTCATGGTAGCTATTTTGTAAAATAATTTACAGAGGTAGATTAAACTTTTTATATTTTTTATTTGGATATGTCATGTGGAATGTATAGTATTGTATAAACATTAAAACAATTATTATGAAAACAATTAAAATAAATGCTTATCAATTTGATGAGCTATCAAACGATTCAAAATTTAATGTAAAATGTTGGTTGGATGAATTTCCAATTGAATACGAAGATGAATTGCCAAGTGGCGAACTTGTTACAAAGTATCAATATTTTACGGAAGAAGATGATGAATTTTCATCTGAAACTTGCAGAATAAATGAATATTTATTTACTAAACAGGGTAAACCAATACATCATTTGAAGATATGAAAAAAGCAAACATTAAAGCAACCTTAAAAAGATACGATGAGAACAGATATTTTCATCGTGCAGACTTTGATATTATTATGAAAAATAATATTAAGATATTAGATGAATCCATTAAAAACAAAAAGAAATGAAACAAAGAAAACATACAATAGACGAGTTAAAACAATTAGTTTCTGTATTTAATTTCAGGCATCAATTTACAAATGATAGTGTACTGATGTCTGGAGATTTAAAAAAGTTAAACGAATTAATAGATAACTTATGAAACGAAGAGAAAAAATAATAGAATGTGCTGAGGGCATTATAGATTATATGTCTGAGCAAATGATTATGCCAAGAATATTTGAAGATTTTGGTAACGAGTTAGAAGCAGAGGAATATATAGAAATAGCAAACAAAGTCTATAATCAAATTAAATTAAGAATGTAATGAGCATAAAAGAATTAAGGCAAAAAATGAGTATGCTTGAAGATGAAGTTGATTGGTGGAGAACATATGGAGAATATGTTTCACGAGTTTATAGAAATGTAGATGCTGAAGCTTCTGGGTATGCTGATGGAGATGATGAATATAAAGACAACTTTAATAAAAATGCAGATAACTTATGAAAACAATTTGGCAAATCAGAGAAATGGATATTGAAGATTTAAAAGATGAGCTTACTGAATTAGGAGATAGAATTAAATATGATTATTCAAATAGTAAAGATTTAAAATACTTTAGAAAACTACAAAACGAATTTAATAATAGAATATGAGAACACTAGGAAGAATATTAAGAAAGTTCTTTGGCACAAACAAAGAGCAATATTGGTTATGTATCCCAAGATACATGGATAGCAAGAAAGCTAAGGATTTGTTCATTATGGACACAATAGAATTTTTAACAAGTAAAATACAAACAGATGACTAGAACACCAGACATAGTTAGAGTGGAAATAAACCACTTAAGACAATTACTAAACAATGCAACAGAAAAGAATAAAGAATATGAAAATAAAATTGCAGAGTTAGAAGCTAAACTTGATGTATATCATAAAAACTTAGAGCATGAGTACAGAAAGCAAAATGTTTAATTATATTTTTGCCATAAAAGAACATGGCGAAAACATATATTTAAAAGAATTTAAAACTGATAGAACTCCTGAATGGACTAAATCAGAATATTGTAGAAACAGGAAAATAGAATATATGAATCTATTATCTAAAGAAGAATATAACACTTATTACAAAGATTTAAAACAATGAAAACAACTTTAGAAGAATTAAAAGAATATAATAGAAGTTTAATATCTACACCAAGAGGTAATGATTTAAATACACTAGAAAATGATGTGTTAATTGAAGTAACATCTCATTGGCAAATAAAAGGAGAGGAGAAAGAGAATAGTGAGGTTTTAGCGAGGTTAGAGATATATAGTTATACAATTACTCAACAAGAGTTAGAAGTGTTGTTAGAATCGCTTAAAATGATTTATACACTACATCCTGATGGAGAGATAAAAATGAAAGTAATTCATAATCACGATTACTTAAATTGTTAATTCAATAGCTATGCAACATAAATTTGTTAGAGAGCTTGTAGTGTTTAAATTTAAAAGTATTCGTAAAGCTACAAAAAGAGCTAAGTTGTTTGTTGATTATGATAATTCAATGGTTTGGATACCAAATTATATGATATTTAGGTATAATTGGAATAAAGAAAAAAAAGTTGTAAATGTCATGTGTCCTAAAAAACATTTAGTTACAATTTTAAATCAACCAAGACATAAATACGAATATAAAAGGCACGATAAAAATAAATTTAATACATAAATTCAATATACATAAATTTAATCCATGTTTTTACCCCTGTCAATTTAATAGCAATTCGATGGGGGTTTTTTATAACCTATAAATATAAATAAAAATTATTTACACTTGACATTTGGTCATATGGAATATTATAGTTAACTTGCCAATGTTTAACTAAAAATATATAACATGGAAACAAAACAAAAAACATTTACAGAATTCACTCCGATTGGCAAAACTTATTGGAATGATGAGGGGTTTTATCAAAAAGAATATACTGAGCATTATGATTGGTATGTCCCAAATTCAGGCGATGCGCCAACAATTCATGGCGAATTATTAAGAGCAGTTTCAAGGTTACATTACGATTATTTTAACAATGGTAATTGCAATGTGCAAGAGGTGATTGAAGAAGATTGTCCTGATTGTTATGGTACAGGTTGGCAAGAAAGTGATTATGATGATGAAGAAGAAATTGATTGCTCAAGTTGTGGTGGTAATTGCACTTGGGAAACAGGGGTTGAAATCAATGAGTATTATCAAAGAATGATTGACTTTCTACAAGAATATTCTAATGCCCAAAACGAGATTGATGAGTTGGTTAAATTTTTAACCGATTATTATCATTATAGAAAACCTAATTTATTTGCTGAAAAGAATGAGCAACTTTATACAAGATTGGTCGATAAAATCATGCAACAGATTTTAACTGAAGGTAAAGATGGAAATAAACCGAACCCTAAATTTAAAAACATATAATATGCACAGAATAGAAAGAAACATTTTGCACCACGCAAAACAAAATAGAGAATTAAGAAAATATTTAATGCACAGAGACGAAATGTCTAACGGAATTATAAAAAGAACTTATTTAAACAAAGATGGTTCAATTCATAGTGTTAGATATTTTTAAAAAATTATGTTCATGTTTTTTAAGGGGGTCAATTTAGACCCTCTTTTTTTTGTGTTTGATTTAAATAATTTAACATAATGTAAGTTATAATTCATTTTATAAATACTAAAAGTTAGATATTGTATTAAATCTCCATATGCCAAATAAAGCGCTTTTTAAGCGATTTAACGAATTATCTATGTTCTGTAATATATTACCCTTCAAAAAAAAAGTTATGCCAATAGCGACAATTTTCCTGAGGTAGAAAAATGACCATAAAAAAAATATTTAATAAAACACTTGCATATGTCAGTTGCGTTTTGTAGTATTGAAAATATTAATTTTAAACTATAAAATATGAAAATACCTAAAGACACAAACTTTGTAAATTACAATGATTTGAACCCACTTCAACAAAAGTACATTGATGATTGCCTTTTGTTAGAAAACATGGGTTTGCCAAATGATTTATTTGATGACTTGTATAGAGCAATATATAAAATAGAAAACAAAAAATAATTTAAAACAACAAAAACATGGCAATTAAAAAACACACATTAGAACGAGCACAAAGACACACCGACAGAGATTTGTCGATGCTGACTGACTCAGGAGTCGTAAATTGTTTAATATCTACAATTGAAGAACTCAAAAGAGAAATATTAAAAGAATGTCGGGACCAAATATCTGATTATTCAGATGATATATAGAACCATTTAAAACAATAAAAACATGGGAAAAGATTTAATAATTGGTGGACTCATTAGAAACATGAGAAAGCAAGAAAAAGCACCTAAAGACAAATTTAAACATTTAGTCAAGTTGGGAAATGTAATTGATTTTACTTGGTGGGATTTGTATGGCAAAGGACAAGCAGAAAGAGTAATTGTCAGCACAGATAGTGAGGGCAGACCTCAAGTTAAATTCAAAGATACTTATTGGACCATAGAATGGATTGAGATTGTTGATATAAAGGAGCATGGTTGGTACACAAAAGAAAGGATTGAGAGATATAAAAAAGATGTTGAAACCCATATTGACATATCATTAGAAAATGATAAGGATGTTTTGTGGTGGAGTGTTGAAGAATATCTTTATCATCACACTAACGATTGTGAATCTGATTGGGAGGGCGAAGATGATTGTGATTGTGAAGATGATTAAATAAATTCAATACTTAAAAATTCAATACCCTGTGAATTCAATATGAATTTAACGGGGTTTTTTTGTGCTTAATTTTGGCAAGATATATCAAACCTAATTTATAAAGCTAATAAAAAAATAATTAAAAAAGTTCTTGCATATGTCAGTTGCGTTTCGTAATATTGTTTCTAAGTTCATTGACATCTCGGAAAACAAAGTAAAATCTAAAATTTAAAAACATGGAAAAACAAATTTTAAAAGTTATTAATTCTGATACTTTCGCAGTTTATCAAGGATACACAAAGGAGCATATTAAAAATATGTCTGGAAAAAGTATTTTTGAGCAAGGCGCAAGACAGACACAAAATGGCAAACATTTATTAATGTGTTATAAAATTGCCGAAGGGATTTTTAACCCTTACCATATTTGGTTTAATAATAAATCAAAAGCATTGAGAGTAAAAAAATTAATTTCTAAACTATATGAAAACAATAATTAAAAACATGGAAGAAATACAAAAACAAGTTAAAAAAATTGTAATTGAATATTTAGTCAAAGACGGACACTTAAATATGTTCGCATTAACTGAATTTATTTATTTTGACATGAGTAAAGAACTCGGAAAGTCAATAATTGGATTAGAGAATTATAAAAAAGCTAACCCAGACCGAATAAAAGAAATAGACATGAAAATATGTTTAGCTCATGACATCGGAGGAATTTTAAGAGGTGATAAAATGTTTATCCCTCGCTCATTATCTTATACTGAATATTATGAAAACAATTAAAAACTTAATTATTAAAGCCCTTGAGATTTATTCTTTTGGGCTTTTCACACTCTTTTTGATAGTGTTGGGAGGGTTACTATTATTTGAGGTAATTATGCCTTTATTCTATCAATTTTTATTATTAATCTTTAAACTATAAAACAATGAAAACATTTGTAAGAAATTTAGAAAGCCCAAAGTCATTAAGACCTGTGGCAAATCAATTTATTATCTTTTCTGGTAATTATGAATACTTTCAGAGCTATGATTCATTAATAGCTAAGAAAAACATAAACACAGGAAAATTAATCCTTGATGATTATTACTGGAATTATTCTCGAACAACTTCAAAGTACAGAAATCAATTTACAGGATTAACAACAAAGGAAACTGAGAAAGCTATAAAAGATAAACAAATAATATTAACTAATTTAAATCAAACATGATATCATTAATTACTGGAGTGTTATTTATTATAACTTTAATAATCACACTTAAATAAAAGAGGGGGACACAAAGTCCCCTTTTTTTTTGCTTCAAAGCTATTAATTTAACATAATATTAATTATGGTGCATTTAATAATAATTAAATTTTATTAATCATTCTAACCTGTTTTTTAAATCTTAAATCATAGCTGTAAAAATCTAAGTTGTTGGTAATCAGTTAAAAAAGATTAATTAAACTAAATTTTTTTATTATTCCTTTAAATTCCACCCAAAAGACACAATTTAAGCCATTAATTCAATTCTAGTGGTATGTTACCCTTATTTTATTGTAAAGTACGCTAAAAAGCACCTTAAAATGACTCTGTGCGCTTGATTTAGTGTTATATTGATGAGTATGCCTGTTTGAAATCGCGCCAATGTTATTACTCCACTCTCTCTACAAACTAAGGTTTCCATCTGACACTTGTAAGTTCAATGTGAATTTAATACCTTTATGAATCTAATGGGTAAAATGTTTTATACTGTTTTGAATCATACTTTAAATGCCGCAGGGTTTTGTATTGATAATGGGATTAAGGTGTATCCTGTGCCAAAGACACAGACGGAGTTTTACATTGAAGTAGATAATAATGGTAATATTACAAGAAGTCCTAAGACTTATGGAACAAAAGAATGGAGTGAGAAAGTATGTGAGATATATGTTCATTATTATAAAAAATTATCTCCAAATGTCAAAAAGTCATAATATATATATTATATATATAATACATAGTGTATATAATACATAGTGTAATATAAACATAGTGTAATGCCTACATAGTGTATTACATATATGTTACATACATAAATAATAACATATTCTACCTGACATATATTCAGATGAGTAAGTTGAGATACAAAGTTTAAACAAATTATTAATTATTATATGGCAAGAAAAACTATTGAGTTAGAAGTACCTACAACTCTTGAAGATATTAAATTATGGCAATATCAAAAGTATATGAAAGTTGTAGAAGCTCACAAAGACGCTGAAGAAACAGAAGAGTTAAATAACTTTTTAAATATGAAGCTCGTTGAAATATTTTGTAACGTATCTTTAAAAGATGTTTCTAAAATATCTGTAAGAGGTTATAAAAGAATATTAGATATACTTAACAAAGCATTTGAAGAGAAACCTAAGTTAGTTCAAAGATTTGATTTGGAAGGAGTAGATATGGGTTTTATACCAAAACTAGATGATATAAGTTTAGGGGAGTATATTGATATTGAAAATAATTTATCTGATTGGCAAAAAATACATAAAGCGATGGCTGTATTATACAGACCAGTTAATTTTAAGTTGAAAGATAAATATACTATTGCTCCTTATGAAGTTAAAGAAAACATACAAGAAGTAATGAGAGAGATGCCAATGAATGTAGTGATAAGTTCAATGGTTTTTTTTTACGATTTAGGGAAAGCATTACTGAGAGCTATACCGAAATATATGGAGAAGAATCTGGAGAAAAAGAATATGCAACAGCTAGAAGTGTATTTGGAAAAAAATGGGGATGGTATCAATCAGTTTACGCACTTGCTAAAGGAGACATCAGCAAGTTTGAAGAAGTTACAAAGTTACCACTCTTCCAATGTTTAAATTATTTATCATTTGAGAAAGAAAAAGTAGAAATAGAAAATCAAGAAATAAAAAAGGCATATAGAACATGACAACATATTACGACATATTAGATACACTTAAAACATATCTTCAAGGTAATTCAAATATTAATACAGTTACAAGTGGAGATATATTTGAAGTAGATTTAGCTAAACAAAGTATTTTTCCTTTGGCACATATAATTGTAAACAACTGTACATTTCAAGAGCACGTTGTTGTTTTTAGCATACAGATTATTTGTATGGATGTTGTACATGATACTAATGAAGATGTTAAAGACCAGAACGATTATTTTCATGGCATAAATAATAAACAAGATATACAAAACACAATGTTCTTTGTAGTTAATGGATTGCAAAGTGCAATGAGAAGAGGAGAGTTATTTACTAATTTATATCAAGTTGAATCAGATTTTTCGGCAAATGTATTTGAAGATAGATTTGAGAATCTACTTGCTGGTTGGTCAATGGAGTTTGATGTAATAGTGCCAAACAATCAAATATCAGATATTAATGCTAACGGACAATCACCTTGCTAATGAGTTTTAGATTTAAAAATACAGAAGCATATTTAACTAATTATACAAAAAAATTACTTGTATTAACTAGACAAGAAATACTTAATCCACAAAAAAGGACATATAGAAGTAAATTATTTGGCAATAGAACAATTAATGCACCAATAAATTCAAGTGGTAGTTTGAGAAATAGTTTAAGGTTACAAAAGAAATTAGACAATGAAATAAGTCAGCAAGGTTTTATTGCAAATCAATCTTTTAGAATAGTTGGTAATTCTTATGGAGAAATATTAGATGAAGGTGGTAGTCCTCAAAAAGTTAAAGCTACTGTTTCAGGTTTAGAAAAATGGATAAATAAGAAACCAGTAAAGCTAGAAAAAATAAAAGATGCTACAAAAGTTGCTGAATATATGAAAAGAAAAATAGACAGATATGGTGTTCAAGGAACAGGATTTTTGCAGAAAGTTGTAGATAAACAATTTAATAGCATTATGGGTATTTTACCAAGTATAACAGAAGATATAGAATTTAATCTTGAAGACATTTTAATAACATTAGGTTATGATAAAAAAGGAGAAACATTTACAAGAAAAATAAAATGAGTACAGTAATAAACACAAGAAGTCCATATTATTTTAAAGTATCTAATGCAAACTTAGATTCTGTTAAATTACAATTATATATTTGGACTGGAACACACGCACAAAGAACAAGTGCTTATTTAAGATATACTATAACTAAAGACCAAAGACTAGATGAGCTAGACAGAGGAACAACAAGCTCAACAACTGCTAATAAATTAGTTGATAGTACACAAAACTTTAATACTACAGCACAAGTTGGTAGCTTTGTAAAAAATACAACAGATAATACTACAGCTAGTGTTACTGCTATTGATAGCGATTCTACATTATCATTAAGTGCAGATATTATGGCTTCTGGTGAAAACTATATATTATTTGCCAAACCATATGTTGTATTTGAATTAAGTGAACTTATAAGAGATTATTTAGAAACAGAATATAATAATTATGCTACTGATACAGTTTGGGTAGATGCAGATATTACTATATACAATTCAAGTGGAACTATTGTTCAAGTAAATAGTCAAGATACAAATACAAGTACGTTTTTAGGTGTAGATGGTTATGGATATTTTGAAGATGGAACAAATCCTAGAGAAACAACAACTCCTATGGTTTTACAAGATAATACAGATGTTTATTATTTTGATGGGCAAGATATAAAAATACCTGTGTTTGCAGAAGCTCTACCATTAGTTACACTTACGTCTTCAGCAGGTGCTAATATAAATTGGGAAGCTGCTAATGATTTTTGGGAAACTAATGATTCTACTTGGGGTTCTGGTACAACACCAATACAAATTGCTGATAATGGAAATACTAATCAAAAAATACAATATATAATTATTGAAGATACAGCAACATTAAATGATGGTGATACAGTTACTTTTGACACTTCAGTAAGTGGATATACAGATACAATAATTACATTGAAAAAAGTAAACGAATGTAAATTCAGTCCATTGAATGTAATATTCTATAATAAATATGGAGCACTACAAAACTTATGGTTCTTCAAGAAGTCTATTACAAATATCAATATAACATCAGAGAAGTTTAAAAATAATATTTTAGATATAGAAAACTCAGGAGGGACACCTTCTTATGCTTTAAGTAAACATCAAGAAAAGAAATTTATGGCAAACGGAAAAGAATCTATTACAATGAATACTGGATTCTATCCTCAAAGTTATAATGAGGTTGTTAGACAAAAGATGTTAGCAGAACAAGTTTGGGTTGATGACTTATCAAATGTATTGCCAATAAACCTAAAATCTAATTCATTACAGTTTAAAAAGTCAGTAAATGATAAACTGATTACTTATACAGTTCAATTTGATTATGCGTTTGATAAGATAAATAATATTTTATAATGCAAAAAATAGTTTTATATATAAAAGACAACGATGATGTATATCGTAGGATTGATATGTTTGATGATGAAACAATAAATCTAACATCAAAGATTCAAGATGTAAAAGATATAGGAAAAGTATTTACTGATTTTAGTGAAACATTTACAGTTCCAGCTTCAAGAGAAAACAATAAAGTATTTCAACATTGGTATAAATATGAAATAGATAATGGTTTTGATGCTAGAACAAGAAAAGATGCCATTATGGAAATGGACTTTAATCCATTTAAAAGAGGTAAAATATCATTAGAAAATGTAAAGCTAAGAGACAATAAACCTTTTTCATATACAGTTGTTTTTTATGGCAACCTTATAAACTTAAAAGATTTACTTAAAGATGATAAAATACAAGACCTACCACAACTAGATGATTATACACATGATTATAATAATACTAATGTTAAGGTAGGATTACAAAGTGGATTATCTTCAGGTAAAGTAATATATCCATTAATTTCACACACTAAAAGATTTTATTATGATTCAGCACAATCAACTCCAGAATATAGCGGAAACTTGTATTATAATACTACTGCCAATAATATTGGATTGGCTTTTGATGATTTAAAACCTGCTGTAAAATGTTTAACAATAATTGAAGCTATAGAAAATAAATATACAACAACAAATGGCTATCCTTCAAATATTGTATTTACTAGAGACTTTTTTGGAACAACTCCTTTTTCTAATTTATTTTTATGGTTTAGTAGAAACAAAGGAAAGATAGGAGGAGATGAAAACCAAGAAGAATTACTTACTCGTATTTGTGGAGACTGGGGTTTTTCTTCAGGAGATTTAGGATTTGCTGTTGATGGAGATACTTGGACTTTCTCAGTAGGAAATGGAGACAGAAGTTATAAAGGGGTACTTACTGTTACTACTGCTGGTGCAAATCAAAATATACCATTTAAAATGAAAGCTATTGATTATGTAAGTGGTAATACTTTAATAGAATCTAGCCAACAAGCAGGTGCTAGTAGAAGTATTACTTTTGAAGTAGCTGCTAGTTTTAGTTCAACTAATTATCAAGTTAAATGGATTATTGAATCTAATACAGCTATTTCATTTACACCAAGTATAGAATTAACAGAATTTATTGTTAATCCATTAACAGGAACGCCAACAGGTCAAAATGTGGCAACTTGGAATATTGATGGAAGTGGCAATTCAATATCTACAGTTAGTGAAATTATTATAACACAAAATGCTCCAGACATAAAAGTTATAGACTTTTTATCAGGATTATTTAAGATGTTTAATTTAACTGCTTATTATGTTGATGATGTAGGTGATGCTGATTTTGGTAAAATAAAAGTAGATACTTTAGATAATTTTTATGCTGATAGAGTAAATAATCCATCGGAAGGAGAATGGGATATAACTAAGTTTGTTGATACATCAAGATTACAAATAGACAGAGCTTTTGAATATAATGAAATAGATTTTAGCTATCAAGAACCAAGCACTTTACTTTCTATAAATCATCAAGAACAATTTAATGACATATTTGGTGATGAAGAGGTTAGACCACAAAATATAGATAGAGGAACTATTTATGATGTTGAAGTGCCTTTTGAACACATGAAATTTGAAAGAATTATTGATGCTAATCAATCAGGCACAAGTCCATATTCAGCAGTTACATCTCCAGCAGCATATATAACAGATATATTATGGGGATATTCTGCCGCAGGTGAATTTACATCAGATACAGATGTTACACCTAATACTGGTAATTATGAAGCTGTATTGACAAAACCATTAGTGTTTTATGCAATTCAAGAAACAGGATTGACTTCTGCAAAAGGAATTAAATGGATTTCTGATGGCACACCTATTTCTTTAACACAATATTATAGACCATCAAATACAAACGAAGATGCAACAACTTCAACTGCTGCTGCATTTACAATTAATTTTGATGATGAAATAGATGAATGGAACTTAACTAATTATGGTGGAACAACTAATTCATTATTTAAAAAGTTTTATGCTACTTATATAAACGGAATATTTAATGAGAAAAAAAGATTGTTTAAACTTAAAGCATATTTATCTACAGATATTTTGGCAAACTATAGATTAAACGATGAGCTTGTGATACAAGATAAGACCTTTCGTATTAATTCTATAGAGACAAACTTTAATACTGAGGTTAGTAATTTAGAACTTTTAAATAAATTAACAGATGATTAGAAATATAATAGACTTGTTAAATGCTTCTGATTGGTACGGAGAAGATGAGTTAATTGAAATTGCCAAAGGCAAATATTCTGCTGTTGGTAATTATAAAGAAATGAAAGAACAATTAAAACGATTGAGACATGGCAAGTAAAAAAATATTAATACAAGTAGATTTACAAACTAAAGGAGTTGATATTAGTGCTAATAAAGTAGTAAAAAGTATTAATCAAATGGAGGGTGCTCAAGCTAAGTTAATTGAAACCCAAAAAAAAGGTAGAGCTCAGTCTGGATTAAATAACGCTATATTACTAGAAACAGGTCGTTTAGCTTCAGATGCTTCTTTTGGTTTTACAGCTATTGCCAACAACTTATCTCAGGTTGTTACTTTAATGTCAAGTTTTATTGAAACAAACGGAAGTGCTATTGCATCTTTCAAAGAGTTAGGAAAGTCATTATTAGGAACTGGAGGGTTTTTAATTATTGTACAACTCCTAATTTCATTTGGTCCTAAATTATGGGATATGCTTACTGGAACTACACAAAGAGTTAAGGACTTAAAAAAAGCATATGAAGATGCAGCTAACGCAGCAGGAGAACAAGTAGGAAAAATAGAAGCCTTAACAAATGTGTTAAATTCTTCAACACAATCAACTTTTGAGAAAAAACAAGCTCTTGATGAATTGAATAGAAGTCATCAAAAACTAAACTTAGAATTAGATGAAGAAGGTAAATTAACAGAAGAATCTAATATAAAAATAAAACAATATATAGAAGTTATAAAGCAAAAAGCAAAAGCTCAGGCATTATTATCTTTAGTACAAAAAGAATATACTAAACTTATTGAAATGGAAAATGAGGAAGTTGGAGAAAATCTAACTTTCTGGGACAAAGTTAAAGCAAAACTTACTATTAGAAAAGATTATAATTATCAAAATATAATAGAGGAAAAATCATTAGAAAAAAGAAAAGAAACCACAAAAGAAGTACAAGAAAACATTGATAAATTACTTGCTTCATTTAATACATTAGACGTTACAGGATTTGAAGCAGATGTTGTTGATGCAGTAAACTCTCTTAAATCATTTAGAGACGTAGTAACAGACGAAACATTATTTGACAGAAAAACAGGTGTACAAATAATGGCTGAAAAAGAATTAGATACTATTGCTGAAACAGCTCTTGATGGACTAAAAATAAGAGCAAACACATTAAAAGAAAATGATAAAAGACAGAGAAAAGCATCTAAGGATTCTATAAAACTAGCAGAAATAGAATCTGAATCTAAAATACAAGCATATCAAGACACAGGAAATGCTTTAATGGCATTAAGTCAATTAGCTGGTAAAGAAACAGGAACAGGTAAAACATTAGCTATTGCAGCAACTTTAATATCAACTTATGCCGCAGCACAGAAAGCATATCAAAGTCAATTTGAATTACCAACACCTGATGCACCAGTTAGAGCAGCTATTGCGGCAGCAGCAGCTATTGCTCAAGGTTTAGCAAATGTAGCTGCTATAAGAAAAGTTCAAACTCCAGCAGGAGCAGGTGGCGGTGGTGGCGGACAAACAGGAACGCCAACAACAGTAGAAGCACCAGACTTTAATGTTGTAGGAACAGGAGGAGCATCACAATTAGCTGCTGGATTAGCAGGTATTACAGGAAGACCAATAAAAGCATTTGTTGTTAGTAAAGAAATATCATCAGCTCAAGAGCTTGACAGAAATATTACAAACAATGCACAAATAGATTAATTATAAAAATAGATTCAATATGAAAATAGTAGAATTATTAATAGATGAAGAACAATTATTATCTGGCATAGAAGCCATATCTATTGTGGACCAACCTGCAATAGAAGAGAACTTTATTGCTTTATCAAAACAGCATGAAGTTAAACTTGCACAAGTAGATGAAGAGAAAAGAATATTAATGGGTGCTGCATTAGTGCCAGACAAAAACATATATAGAAAAGATGGTGAAGATGAATATTATATATATTTCTCAAAAGATACTGTAAGAAAAGCATCTCAATTATTTTTAATGAGAGGTAATCAAAATAAATCTACATTAGAGCATCAAGCTGAATTGCATGGATTATCTGTAGTTGAATCTTGGATTATAGAAGATGAAATACACGATAAGTCAAGAAAGTATGATATGGATTTACCTGTAGGAACTTGGATGGTTTCTATGAAAGTAAATAACGATGAAGTATGGGATAAATATGTAAAAACTGGATTAGTAAAAGGATTTTCTATTGAAGGATATTTTACAGATAAATTACAAATGTCTGCTATAAACGATATAGAAGATGAAGAAGAAGCAAGAGAAATATTATTAGAGATTGCCAATTCAATACTAGATAATAAATATGAATTAAAAACATATAGTGATTATGGAAGCGGTGTTAGAAATAATGCTAAAAGAGGTATTGAACTAAATAAAAAAGTAAATAATAAATGCGCTACTTCTGTAGGAAAAGTTAGAGCTCAACAATTAGCTAGAGGGGAGAAGCTATCTGTTGGCACTATAAAAAGAATGTATTCATATTTAAGTAGAGCAGAAACTTATTACGATGCTAATGACACTAAAGCGTGTGGAACTATATCATATTTGTTATGGGGTGGTAAAGCAGGATTAAACTGGTCAAGAGGTAAACTAAGAGAACTTGGAGAACTAGATTTAGCAGAAGTTGGACCAGAAGGAGGAATAAAATCAAGTCCTAAAGCACCTAAATCTGATACGCCTAATCCTAATCCTAAAGGAAAAGGAACAGCTAAAGGTGATGCTTCAGGTAAAAAAGGAGCTAAGGTTTCTGCAAAAGATAGAGAAGCATTACAAAAAAAAGCAGATGACTTTAATAAAAGATATAAAGAAAAATTAGGTTATGGTATAACTGTAGGTATGTTGGCATCAGTATTTCAAAGAGGTCTTGGTGCTTTCAACACAAGTCATTCACCTAATGTAAAATCAGCTTTACAATGGGCACACGCCAGAGTTAACGCTTTTATGTATTTGGTAAGAAATGGAAGACCAGAAAATGCCAAGTACACTACAGATTATGATTTATTACCAACTAAACATCCAAAAAGCAAAAAATGAAAAAGACAAATGAAACATTAGGAAGAAATGTTCCAAATAACGGAAGAAGAGGTTGTCTTTGTAAAGATGGTAAAACATATTCAAGAAAATGTTGTGATGGAACTTTAAGAGCTCAAGGTATTGGAAGAATAACAGGAATAGGAGTTTTACTTCTTGAATCTGGAGCAAATTTATTACAAGAAAATGGAAATAATATAATACTATAAATAATGTCAAAAAAAATATCTCAATTAAATGCAGCTACAGAATTACAAGGACCAGAAACTTTTGCAGTAGTTCAAAGTAGCGAAACTAAAAAAGCAACTATAAGTCAAGTTATAAATTATATTCATAACACAGATATTACTGCTTCTGATGGTGTTAATCTTGATTTAGACGATTCTCTTTATGATGACTCAAGAATGATTAA
>Ga0208425_1000073_pt1 | contig 34733 bp, 55 predicted proteins | sample DEB08_DNA_4_FD_185496 | JGI IMG/M metagenome (GOLD analysis project Ga0208425, IMG submission 185496) | Aqueous microbial communities from the Delaware River and Bay under freshwater to marine salinity gradient to study organic matter... | ecosystem: Environmental > Aquatic > Marine > Coastal ...
ATCTTGTATATGCAACAACAATGAACACCTTAACTTATGTTAATACATCAAAATACCCTACCACTGTGGGAACTAATCCATATATATATAGTCGACCAAGCCGTTTTGGTGTCCCCCCCCTGCAGATTTGCGAAGGTGTGAGTGTGGAAAACCATATTTTTTGTGAATCAGAAAATAAATTTTTGGATCAGAAAATAAATTTCTGGATCAACAACTAAATGTTTTATATTGAACTGTAGTAAAACTTCATTATTGTCTTAAATTTTTACAAGATTATTACGGCCGTTCATCTAAAGTTTTTATTTATCTTGTTTAGTAATAAATATAATAAGAATCTATCTTATATAATTATATCATACTAAAGTTTTATCAATGGAAAAAAAAATAAATAAATTATAAAATTAACTATTGCATTTATTTTAGAATTCATGTAATATTAAATAAAATAGCTTGGAGGTTATTATTATGGAAGATAGATTAAAAGAATATTTTAACAACATTGATAATATAGATAATTTATTTGATTTGTTGGAAGAGTGGTCCGTTGCTGTTGGTCCTAAAGAATTAGAGGATCAAGAAACGGGATTTAATGACGATAGATTAAAAGAATTTTATAAACTATTGTATTCGTTAAAAGCAGAAATAAAAGTAAACGGAGGTTTAGAATGATAAAAGATAAAAAATTAATTGAAACTACAATATCAAGCTTACAATATATGCTTGATTCAGAAGATGATTTTATACCATTTGACGAAGCAACAAATGATTATATGAATGTTTTTGCTATTGATTTAGAAGACGATGATATTTTATGGGGAGACGGCGACTCATGTATTTTAAAAAATATTGTTATAATGTCACGACATATTTTAGATAGTAGTGATTCTGTAATCTTGAATGAAATATTACAAGATACGGACAATAGTTTATTAAGGGAATATATGGAGGTAAGAAATGATTAGAGATGAAGACAAATGCCACGAACTTCGTAAATATTTGCTGGAAGATGATTGTCCAGCATTTGCGAATATGGAATGGTTTTTAAATTATATAGATGTAGAAGGGATCATAGATGATTTTGAAACTTGTATTAATGAAGATTTTAAAAACGGCAATTTTGAAACTAAAGAAAGATTGTTAGAGTATTGGACGAAAGACGGAGAAATAAGTACGGAAACTTTAAGCCATTTTATGAAATTATTAGAAGGTAAAATAAATATAATATTAAGAGATAAATTTAAATATAAACTTTATAAGGAGGTTAAACCCGTTGACTAAATACGAAGAGTTAAGAAACAAAATTTTAAAACTTTATAAAATCGATCTAAATGATCAGTCAGTTTTTAGAATTGGCATTATAAAATATTATTATAATTTAGAAGAAATTGTAAAGTTAGACGATTATATTAAGGAGGTTGTATTAAATGAACGATAATATAAAAAAGGAATTAGAAGAGGCGAAAGCTAAAATAAAATATTTAGAATATCAAATAGATGTTTTTTTGGATTATGTGAGAAGTAAAGACCTTGATGAAATAAACGATATTATCGATAGTTGGGACGGAGAAAAATTATATGATCCTGCAGATTATCACGAAAATTAATTTAAGAGTTGATTTTATAATTAACTTAGTTAATATATACTATAGGAGGAAGATAAATGTTAACAGTTAAATTTTATAGAATAGTTAAAAATGGAATTAAAACAAAAAAACCATTTTATGAAGTGTCATTTACTGATGACAATTGGGAAGCTGAAGAGATCGTAGGGGGTAAAATCCCTTATAATGTTTATGGTATGGCTGGATCATGTATGGAGGATGATTTAATAAACCATGAATATAGAAATTGCAATTATGTTATGGAGGTAATTAAACAATGATACAACAAGTATATGAAAGTGAATTTATAGATACATTAACAAGGGATGAATATGCTAGTTTTACATATAACGGAGCTAGTGCTTTATATGAATATCTAACGGAGTTAGAGGAAGATATAGGCCAGATTGAATTTGACCATGTTGCCATTAGGTGTGATTATTCAGAATATAAGACACTTGATGAGATCTTGAACCAATACGATAACATAAATACCCTTGATGATTTAAGGGATAATACAACTGTTATCGAATTCGACGAAGGTTTTATAATACAAAATTTTTAAATGGAGGATAGACAATGCAAGATAATAAAACACAACACTTAACACTTTATGCTGATCCAGGCCATGCTTGGTTGAAGGTGTCTTTATGGGATTTAAAACAATTAAAAATTGAAGATAAGATCACAAGCTGGTCGTATAGAGATCCCAATGGAAAAGATATATATTTAGAAGAGGATGTTGATATGGGGACATATTTAACCACCTTAAAAAAACATGGTTTAGATTATGTTATATGGGAAGATGTTACAGACAATCAATCAATAATTAGAACTTATAGAAATTATTAAGAGGAGGATAGACAATGAATGACGATATACAAATTAGTTATAAATTTGATTTTGTAGCTAGATCAAGTGTCAACGGAATAGAAAAAGATTTTTTTCTATATCATGATGAGATCTTAGACGATCTAGTTAAGAATCAAATTATAATAGCGATTAATGAAGCTATTCAAAAAGAACTAGACAAAAAAAATGGAGGAAAATAATAATGAGTAAACATGAAAACGATTCATTTATTGAATCAAGGGCTGAGCAGTACATGGAAGAAGGCTATGATTTTAAAGATTCATGGATTATGGCCTGTGAAGATCTGGAGCATGAGCAATACAGTCATGAGCCAGATTGGCATGAATACGATATCGAGGGAGATCTTGATGATGAGTAAATATTATATACAAGTAGAAACAACGGAAGGCATAGAAATTCAATGGTATGACACAATATATGATTGGGTTGATATGTTAAATGAATATGCAATTAATGACATGGGAGTTTATGCCTATGGGATCAAGGGAGGTGATAAATATGAATGTAAGTGATGAAGAGAATAGAAAAAAATATGATGAGTATTTAAAAACTCGTAAGTTAATAAGACAAGAAGTTGATAGACAAATTAAAGAAATGGATATCAACGAGATCTTAGCTGAACTTGAAAGATTGATGATTAAGGAAACAACTGACGAATGGATGTGTGAGCATTTATTAGAGTACGGAACGGACGAGCAGAAAGTAAGATTAAAAATTGATTATGGATGGGAGTTATTATGATTAAACAAAGATCAGTATTTGAAAAAGAATATTACGGGGATATTGAGGGAACGACTAGTTACCTTAGTAACGAGCCAGATTATTTTGGAGTATCTGGAATAAGGCCTAGATTAATAAAGTATGAATATCGATTAGAAGATCTTCGAAAGGTTGAAGATGGGATTGACATGCTTAATAATCGTTTAAGGATCTATAAAAGACTTTTAAATAAATTTATACAAGCTAGGCCAAACTTTACAAAAAAAGAACTAGCCACTTATCTTGGCATATCTGAGCATTATGCAGATGTAGTTATCAATGACTATAAAAAGCTAACATTAGGATTAAAGATAAAAGAATGTATCGAGATGAAAGGCAAGTGTGAATTTGAGGTGGAATTATGATAGAAGAAAAACATTTAACTAACATGATCCAGGAGATAGTTAAACCAAAAGATACTATTTTTTATGTGATCAAAAGAATATCTAATAGTGGGCAATATAAACACATTGCTTTCTATTACTTACAGATCAATGATGATAATTTTAGTGAGGGTGAAACTAGGATTACACCTATTAACATAAGTGGACAAGTAGCAATAGCAACAGGTTTTAAGTATGAAAGAAAAACTGAGTGTGTTGGAGTTACTATGAATCTTGAAGATCCAGCACCTAATCTTATATCACAATTATCATATCTGATGTTCGAAGATTATAATCTAATTAATAGTTGTCAATTGTAATGCCAGAACTTAGAGATTATCAAAGATCAGCTATTGATAAGATTCGTAATTACTTTGCAAAAGGTAAAAAGAATGTCTTGTTAGTCGCTCCAACTGGATCGGGTAAGACTGTTATTGCCTCTTCTATGATTGATCAAGCACTTAGTAAGGGCAAGTCATGCCTATTTGTAGCTCATAGAAGAGAACTTGTTATGCAATGCTCCAGAAAATTAGCTGACTTTAGAGTTAATCATGGTGTATTGATGGCAAATAAGAGTGAAACGGAAGAAGCAAAGGCACAAGTTGCCAGTGTCCAGACTTTTACGGCACGGAAAGATAGAGATGATTTTGTTAAACCACAAGCAGACCTTGTCATACTTGATGAGGCACATAGATCAGTATCTAATTCTTTTCAAGAACTTATCAATGAGTATCCTAATGCTTATGTCGTTGGCCTTACAGCTACACCATGCAGATCAGATGGTCGTGGACTTGGCAACATCTATGATGAACTTGTTGAGGCTGCTTCTATACAAGAACTAATTGATCAAGGTTATCTTGTACCAAATAGAATACTAGCACCAACAGTACCAGATCTTAAAGGCATAAAAATAGTTGCTGGTGATTACGAAAAAAGATCCTTAGATAAGAAAATGAATACACCTAAACTTGTTGGTGATATTATTACACATTGGCAACTGCATGGGGAAGATAGGCCTACTGTTGTCTTTGCTTCATCTATAAATCATAGTCAACAGATCGCAAGGATGTTTAATAATTTTGGTATAGCTGCTGGACACATAGACGGAGTTATGCCTGAACTTGAAAGGGAACAACAACTAAACGATCTTGATACAGGCAAAATAAAGGTCTTATGCAACTGTCAAGTATTAACAGAAGGATGGGATCAACCAAAGGTATCATGTGTCATTATAGCAAGACCAACAAGATCTTATGTTATGTATCTACAAATGGTAGGAAGGTCGCTGCGACCAGCACCAAATAAAAAAGATACACTAATCATAGACCATAGTGGCTCTGTATATCAGCATGGGTTTCCAGAAGATACACCAGCATGGATACTTACAGAAGATAAGATTGATCTTGTACCAAAAGAGGAGCAACCAATAGATAAACAACCATTTACTTGTATCAAATGTGATACAGTTTACAAACCAACAAAGGATAACCCTGAGTGTCCTAACTGTGCATTTGTACCAACAAAAAAAGAAACTGAGTTGTTGATCAAAGAAGGTAGACTTGTTGAACTAAAGAAAGAAAAGACTGAGCCAACAGCTATAGAGAAACAGATCTTCTACTCTCAGCTTAAACATTATGGTAAGTCAAAAGGTTTTAAACCTGGCTGGGCTGACTGGACTTTTAAAGAAAAGTATGGTCATTTCCCACATACAAAGAAGATAGGACTAAAACCACCTACGGAAGAGGTAAAAAATTTTATAAAACATTTGCTAATTAAGAAAGCAAAAAGGAGAGAAAAATATGTCAGAGCAACTACAGGAATTCAAGATCCACAAAATGAGGGAAGCGATTGATAAGTATGCTGAAGCACTAGCAGAACATACATTTTTAGAGCATAATCGTAAGGTAGTGTTAGCTAGATTGATGAAAAAGTATATGGTACAATCTAATGGTAAGGTACAAAGTGTTAATGCTCAAGAGAGAGAGGCACTTACTGATCCTGAATATACAGAATATTTAAAGCAGTTAAGAGAAGCAGAAAGGTTAAAGATCTTTTGGCAATCACAATGGACTGTCTTTAAAACAGATTTTGAAATGTGGAAAACAAAAAGTATTGGACAAACAGTAGAGATGAAATCATATGGCACATAAATTTACTGTATCTAAATACGAATGTTGGTGGGAAGATGCTGCAAGTTATGCAGATTGGAAACCACGAGAGGAAGCTGTAGAAGATCAACTTAGTATATGCTTTACAGAAGGTTATCTAATTCACAAAGATGATGATAGACATATCTTCGTAATGTCATTTACAAGTGATGATGTTGGTGATGAAATTGTAATACCTACAAGAAACATAAAGTTAATTAGAAAAATAGGTACAAAAACATTTGATACAAGAGATTTCGACTATGGCTCGTACAAAAACTAAAAAGGAAAAAGATCACATGGACAAGGTAGCTAGACTTGGCTGCATTATATGCAGAAAGGAAGGTAACCCTCTTGTTCCTGCTGAGTTACATCACATAAGAGAGATGACTGGCATGGGGCAAAGGTCTAGTCATTTTGAAGTTATTCCTTTATGTGTTATGCACCATAGAATAGGCAAAGAAGCATTTCATTATTCATCAAAAGGGTTTTCAGCTAAGTGGGGATCACAAAGACAATTACTAAAAGAAACTTTACAGTTATTAGAAACGGAGGACGAACTATGGATATAGTAAAAAGATCAGGTGTAATACAAGAACTTGATACAGAAAAATTATTTAAATCTATTAACAGATGTGTTAATGATCAGGAAGTAACATGGAAGATAGTAAATAAAGTCAAAGACGAAATAAGACAAAGATACTTTGAGTTTTATCCTAACCATGAAAACCTAAAAGACATGGTAGAAAAGTATCTTATCCTACACGAAAAAGATAAATTAGATTTAATCTAATATCTTCTCCATATATCATTTAATTGAAACATAACTTCTCTATTGTTCTCAGGGGGATCACAAGCCCTTGCGAACTTTAGTGCTTCTTCTCTAGCATAGTCGTAGCTCTCGCCTCGTTTCTTTATGGCTACTAACATTCTTACAAGTTGCTCATGTCTGTCGCCTTTACTTGCACCATAATTAAATTTTCCGTTATAATCTACTACATATGTTTTTTCATAGGATATCTTTTGCTTCGTTGGCCTTTGCAGAGAGAGTTTTTGTTTCAATTCTTCTCTTGTGTATGCTGGTAATCGTAATTGCTTTTGTATCTTTATGGGGTATCTGGCATTTTTGTTGTGAAAAAATCCAGCAACTCTCATCACTCTAGGTAAATCTTTTACTTTAGGATCTGAGTTATACTTATTAGCAAGTGCCTCTTGATATAATGTAAAACTTTCTAGTGGCATATCAGATACTAGCCAGTAACAATGATACTTACCTGGACTTGTATTGACAATTAAGTGAGGCTGCAATTCAAACTCAGATGGCAAGGGGATTCCGTCTAAGTCAATAAATACAGCTCTCACTTTTTGTATGTGCTTTGTTGTCCTGCCAAGGAGATCGGTTTCGTTAACTGTAAAGAACACACCAGCACCTCGCTTATTGAGATCTGCTAACTCATGAAAGTGTTGCTTTACTGTTCCATGTAGTTGCTTGATAAGCGATTTGTCTTTGCCCTTATCACAAAATGTTTGGAAGGTATGTTCTTCTCCAAACATAGATAAGAATTCAAAATAGGTAGAACAGTTTGTGTAATAGGGTACTCCACCAAAACTATTACTCACTGTTCCACCTAGCCTTTGCACCTTTCTTTCCTGCTTTTGATTTTCTTTTTCTGTTCAGCTCTTGCTCGTATCTTTCTTCCTCTGCTTGTATACAATGTATGTGATCATCCTTTACTTCAAACATATGTTGAATGTTAGGCCACATCTTACGGATCTTGTCAGTAGTACAGTTACACATTCTAGCTAGGACTTCATAATCAAAAGGTATTTGAAAACCTACCCAACAATGACAATATAAAAGAATGTATGCACCTTGTTCTTCTAATGACATCTTTAATCTACCTGGACTACTTACCCAATCACTTGCATAAAATTGAAAAGCTGGACTTTGTTCTATCTTAGATGATTTTCTCATGCTACCTTAACCTCAATTAACATTCTAGCTAATGCCTAGTATGCTGTCAAGGGCTATCTTGTTTGAAGTTGAAGATGTAGGTGAAGTTGAAGGTGAAGGTGAAGAGCTATCTTTTGCCATTGGCAGAACGATGGCAGACTGATGGCAGTCGCATGGCACTGCTATAAGCGTGTGAGGTAGCGAGGAAGATAGACAAGGAGATGCCACCTCACACTAAGTGTTTTCAAGGGTAAAATTAAGATCAGGTCTTATATACTCTAGCTTAAAGTCACCTAGCTGTGCTATCTGAAATGCACGAAAAGGGGGTATTACTTCCCATTTTGACACTGCTGGATGCGATATTTTAAGTATTTTAGATAATTTTCTGCCACCATAAGTAGCTATAATCTCTTGTTTTCTTTTTTTAGCTAGTTCGTATAGATCCATGTATATGATTATATATTCGATTTAACAAAAGTAAATATAATTTTGCATATTATATTTTTATGATATACTTTAGTTAACAAAAAGGAGGTAGACCATATGTCTATTATAGCAACAACAAGTAGTTCTGATAAATTTGTAGGAGTATCCACAGGGGTACACAAAGCAAGATGTGTCAGAATGATTGATCTTGGTACACAACGAAGTGAATATCAAGGGGAAGTATCTTGGAAAAGACAAATCCTTGTATCATGGGAAGTACCTAGTGAATTAAGTAACAGTGGTGAGCCATTGTTAATCAGTAAATTTTATACTTTATCTTTGCATGAGAAATCTAATCTTGGTAAAGATCTTACAGCATGGAGAGGTAGAGCATTTACAGAGCTAGAAAAGCAGCAGTTTGATATTACTGCATTGCTTGGAGTACCTTGTATGCTGAATATTGTGGAAGGTAGGAATGGCAATACGAAGGTTGGCTCTGTAATGCCACTTCCCAAAAACGATACCCTAGAGCCACAGTTTCATGAAAACCTACAGTTTAGTATAGATGACTTTGAAAACGGCTCAAATGAGGCCTTTATGGCTCTCTCAGAGGGTATTAGAAATATCATCCTAAGATCTAAAGAGCTGGAGAACATGAATACAGACTTAGGTGATGAAAATAATGGTGCTGATATAGGAGATGTACCCTTCTAATGAAACTAACTAATCATGCAAAGCTCCCAGAAACTATTGTACGAGCAGTAGAGAATGATCCGTATGATTCACAGGGTTCAGATATCTCTGTAACTAGACTTATAGCACCACCTAGGGTACGAGTACTAGAGCAAAGACACTGGGATGAATTAGAAGAAGATGTATCTGATAAGATATTTACTCTTATCGGATCATCTGTTCATCATATCATAGAACGAGCTGTAACTGATGATGACATATCAGAGCGCAGATTGTTTGTAGATATAGATGGTTGGAAACTTAGTGGTCAATTTGATTTACTCACAGCATCAGGGGATCTTATTGACTTCAAGGTTACATCAGCATGGTCTGCTCTTGAAGCATTAGAGAAAGGTAAGTCTGATTGGGAAAGACAACTAAATGTATTAGATTGGTTAATTAGATGGAATGACACAGAACTTAGAAATAAAAATGGAAAAGAATTAGCTGTAAAAAAAATGTATATAATGGCTATCTTACGTGATTGGTCTAAGATGAAAGTTATGACATCTGATAACTATCCTAGAAAACAAGTTGTTATGATACCTATAAATAAATGGACACCTGAAGAACAAGACAAGTATGTAAAACAAAGAATTAGATTACATCAACTAGCAGAGATACAAGGTGAAGATCTTATGTTATGCACTCCAGAGGAAAGATGGAGAAAAGAAACTACATTTGCTGTTATGAAAAAAAATAGAAAGACAGCAGCTAGAGTTTTACCTAGCAGAAAGGAGGCTATGAAATGGATAGAGGACAATCATTTAAAATATGGTGTAAATGCTACTGTCATAGAGAGGAAGGGCCAAGATGTCAAATGTGAAAACTATTGTAGGGTTAACAAATTTTGCAGTTATTATCAAAACACAGCATTTTAAGAATAGATTGAGCAGTAGTGCCACTCTCGTTTGCTTTCTTCGTTGTCAATCTATAGGTATATTGTAACATATGGGAAAGAAAATTATAAGACCTTTTGTCGCAACTAAAGATCCTATGGTAAGAGATATACTACAACGAATGTCTAACAGATCAGATGAAGGTCTTACAAAATACAAAGTAGATATGGAAATGGCAAACAAACCTTTTAGCAAATGGATAGATGATGTGCAAGAAGAAGCATGGGATATGATAGTCTATTTAGAAAAGGTTAGAAGAGTTTTGAAGAAAGCAAATATAATATGATCAATGTTTTATCTTTAGGTGCTGGAGTACAAAGTTCTACATTAGCAATGATGTTTGCTAAGGGTGAGCTAAAACCTATGCCAGACTTTGCTGTTTTTGCAGATACACAAGGAGAACCTAAAGCTGTTTATCAATGGCTAGATTGGCTGGAAACACAACTGCCCTATCCTGTTTATAGAATATCCAAAGGTAATTTAGCAGAAGAAGCCATAAGAGTTAGGACTTCTAAAGTTACAGGAAAAAAATATATAGGTGGATCAACGATACCAGTTTTCTTATTTAAGAATGGTATTAGAAAAGGTTTTCTACCAAGAGGATGTACTAATGATTTTAAAATTAAACCTATTAGAACTTTTTTAAGACGACACTGTAAAATAAAAAACAAAGAAACTAATGTTCAAATACATTTAATGCTTGGAATATCTACTGATGAAGCAACAAGAATGAAACCATCACAAGTAGAATGGATCGAACATACTTTTCCTTTAATAGATAATAATATAAGTAGAGCAGATTGTTTGCAGTGGTTTACAAATAACAATTTAAATCTACCTCCACGATCAGCTTGTATATTTTGTCCGTACCACAGTCTTTCTTTTTGGAAAGATCTAAAAGAAAATAGTCCTGATGAATTTAATCAAGCATTAGAATATGAACAAAAAGTAAAAAAAGCATACAAAGAAACAGACGAGTTCCAAGATGATATTTATGATGTTAGCATACATCAATACAATGATCTAAAAAATGTTACAGTAAAAAAAGAAAAACACGAACAATTAGATTTGTTTACAGGTGAGTGTGAAGGAATGTGTGGAGTATGAGAGCATATAATCCAAAATATAAAATTAAAAATTATGTTCAAGAAGCACCAGTTGGTTCTGTTGTAGAGATAGATGGATATGAATATTATTATTGTCCAACTTGCAAAGGATCACTAAAAGTTATTTTACATAACAACCAAGAATATGTTTATTGCACCAACAAATGTTTTGAAGATGATTATGATAAACCTGTTGATTAATGTGGATAACTTATGTTAAAGTGTAAATGTGAATAAAAGAGTGCTTGTTATCAGCGACTTACATATTCCGTATCAACACAAAGATGCTTTTGCATTTCTTGCAGAAGTTAAAAAAGAATTTAAACCAGACTTTGTTGTCAACATTGGCGACTTACTAGACTTTCATGCTATGAGTATGCACGATCATGATCCTGACTTAGCATCTCCAGGTGATGAGATGACAATAGCTAGAGAGTATGTCAAAGAATTAGAGTGGATGTTTCCTAAAGTTGTAGAGGTAGAATCTAATCATAGCTCTATGGTATTTCGTAGGGCATTGAAGTCTGGCATGAGCAGACAGTTTCTTAGAACTTATGGTGAGTTTCTAGGTACAAAGAAATGGACATGGGTAGATGATCTTGTTCTTACCTTATCTAATGGTAGGCGCTGTTTATTTACACATGGCAAGGCTGCAGATGTACTTAAAGTATCACAGTCTATGGGCATGAATACAGTACAAGGCCACTACCATACTAAGTTTCTAATATCATGGTGGGCAAACCCTGACAATTTATTCTGGGGTATGAATGTAGGATGTCTTATAAATCAAAAGAGCCTAGCATTTGCCTATGCTAAAAATTTTAAAACTAGATTCATACTAGGCTGTGGAATAATTATAGATGGTATTCCTAAACTATTGCCAATGGTCCTTGATGACAATGGCAACTGGATTAAAAAAATAGTTTAGATCCAATATAGTAAATAAGAATAAGCTCCGAAAATTGCAACTACATATAGTTTTTGGATAACAGAAAAACCTTTCCATGCTGCTTTCACAGATTTCCAGAAATGTTTTTTAAGTGCATCTCCAATAACTTCAGCTGCATCTTCAGAAAATTCTTTTAGTTCTTCTTTGATCTTCTCTTTATCTAAAGCCATGATACCTCCTTAATTTTTTAATGGGTTTTGTATTGTGATCTTAAACTCGTTAAGACTAGATTCTAATACTGCTACTCTTTTTTCTAATACAGCTATTTCTTTCTGCATACCTTTCACAGTTTTAGTATTAGTAGATTGCTCTAACTCATCAAGTCTATTGTTAAATACACCCCATGTATAAAAGCCTCCTCCGATTGTAGATATAATACCTATTAAGACTATATATTTTTTAAGTGTTTCTATTAAATCCATTACCCCTCCATTAAAGCTATATACTTTTCAGCTAACTCTTTTGTATTCTCCATTCGTATAAAACCTTTTACAATATTGTCAAGATCAGCTTCTGTATATTTATCTTTTACACCTGCATATTGTTGCACAACTTTTAAGTATTGACCTGTATCATTCTCACTAGGTGGTGCATATTGATTTATCATAGCTGCTAGATCACCATTAAATCTTTTTAGTTTAGTTGATAGGTCCAGCTTCAATGCTCTTATACCTAGTTGTGGTGTTCTAAAAACTGCAAACCTTTTGTTAGGACCATAGCCTTGACCTTTTAATTCTCCATCAAATCCAATACCTGCTTCTATATTTCCAGGATTGTTATATTTACTAATACTTGTATCTATTGGATTTCCTCCTTTCTTACCTAATTCTTCACCAGGCATCATTTCACCTAACATAGTCTCTGCCATATCAATAACCTCTTAGCTGTCTTAATTCTCTTTCAGCCATTTGTCTTTTTATTGTAGCATCTCTAAGTTTTTCCTGATAGTTTCTTACAGGATCATTCATAGATATAGCTACAAATTTTGTATTATCATTATAAATCTTTTTGCTGTACTCATCAAGTGTCCTAAGATCCTCGTAAGTATTACCTTCATATATCTTTCTATTGTCTGTGTAGCTTTTATTGTAGCTAGATAGATCAACTTGTTGTGCTTCCATGAGTTGCGCACCTATAATATTTGTAGCTGCAAGTTGTTTATCTATACCTTTTATTTTAACTGCTACCTGTGTCTGCACATCTTGTAAATCTACTGCCACTTGCTCGTTACTAGATGGTTTACTCTCAGGTTCTTCCTGAACTGTTGCCACAGTGGCACTTTCAGATTGTTCAGGTTGTTCTTCCATGATCTCCTCTGTTGCTGCAATAGTTTCAGTAGGTGCTTCTTCTGTAACTTCTGTTTCTTCTTCAACAATCTCTGGTCCTCCAAACACTTGTAGTATCTCCACTTCTTCAAATTCTTCTTCAAGCTCTTGTGTAGTTTGTAATACTTCAACAAGTTCTTCTTCCTCTAATACTAACATAGGAAACTCTTCTATCAAGACAGGCAATGGAATAAATTCTTCTATAAACTCTGGTTCAAATGTTGTTTCCCATTCTGTAAATTCTTCTATAACTTCTTCTATTTCTTCTATAGTTTCTTCTGGTATTACAGTAGGATCATAAGTCATTGTAAGTTTAGCACCTAGAAGGTTAGGCCCACCAAGACTTGTGCCATATGTATCATAACCAACATCTACACCTTCCCACTCCCAGTAGAACTGGTTACTACCTGTGCCTGTATAGCTAACAGAATCCTCATACTTGTAAGCATTGCTACCATACCCAGCATCTGTGTTTCTAGTTTGATTTACTATTGCAAGAGTATTTCCCTCATTGTCTAGTATCTTGACTGTAGTTGTGTATGTATCTTGTCCTTGTGTAGCTTGACCACATTGCCAAGTAGAACCAACAAACTCACAGTTCTGTACTATCGTTGTAGAGTTAAGTGTTATGCCGTTGTCTAGTTGTTGCTGTGTAGCCTGATCAGTTAGATTGCCAGTATAGTTAATACTACCTGTACCAGTAGTTTCCAGCTCTCCACCCCAATCTCTTACAGTTCCAACTACATTAAATCCATTTGTAGATACACTAGGTATTGTGCTGTCTACGCTTTGATAGCTGCTTGAGTTGTTTGTACCATTCGGTAATAGGTTTCCTGTCGTTATGTTTTCTGCTCTTACTGCCCACACTATCAAGAATAGTATTAATGACAAGTATAAACATCTAATCATCATCTCCATACAAATCGTATTGTGTATCTATAGGAACAAATTCTTTTTTGTTATCTATAGCTGCTCTCCTTTTTAATTTTTCTACATACTTATCATAGTCTGGTCTTTCTATATCATACTTCTTCCATTGTGCTTGAGCTGCCTCTGCTATCTGGCCTTCAAACGGGCAAGGAGTTCCAGCATGTTCCATAGCACTAAATACTCTATCGTCCTGACAGAGAATTGCGATTGATGCAACTCGCATATTAAAATCGTATAAGAGCTTTGATAGTTTCATCCTCTCACAATTCTCATCAGTAATAAATGTACCACCAGCTACCCCAAATCCTGTTACTTGCACACCACCACTAACTCCTACTACACATAGATCCTGTGAATAAGAACTCATGCTAGGTGCTATTGCAGAGCTTACTGGTATTGCTTGACTTTCTGTCGTGTTACTCGTGCTATTGGTCGTGGTGTTAGTCTGACCACCTGAGTATGAATTCGTGGTCGTTGACGTGTAACCACCTGATATACTAGTGTTAGAGCCTGAAGTATTGGTCTGATTAGATACACTATTATCTGTCGCAAAAACCACCCACCCGTACAACCAGGCACATGTACCTAGTATAATTAAAATTATTGACAGTATTCTCATTTCTTGCCAAACATACCTGCTGCTGGTTTAAGTCCATATATTGCTCCAAAAATACCTATAAGTAACCACTGATACCATTGTGGCAACCCATTAAAATATGCAAAGAACAGATCAAGTTTTTCTTTCATCATATCATCACCAAAGAATACTGCATATGCTAGTACCAAGATTGGTAATGACACAATAACAAGAACAAATTCATCTTTCCAACCATTGTTGTTATCTGCTCTTACTTGTGCTTGATATTCTATCTCCCCTTGTGCCATGCGATACATATGGTTTCTTTCTGCCATAGCCTCATAGCGTTTTGTTTCTTGTCTTTGTTGAAATACGTTTACTGCTGTAGATATTACTGATCCAAATATTCCAAACATTATAAACCTCTTAACATTAATTCTCTAATAACTATTATCATTTGTGTACCTGCAATAACGGCTACAGTCCATAGAACTTTTTTAATAGCTGATACATCATCTTCTATATGTCGTAGATGATTCTTCTCTATAGTTTCTATAGACTTATGTATTAAACGAATGTCGCCTTTGATTCGTTCTATCTCTACAGTAAGCTCGTTATTAGTCATCATGCTAGGCATCACATTCCTCGCAAACTTCTTCGCACTCACATTCAGGATAGGCATCTTCTGCTATGATCTCTGTACTGTATAGATCATCATCTTCAGGATCATCTATTTGTATAGCATCTTCTAGATCTTGCATCCTATCTTCTAATTGATTTAATCTTTCTAGTATTTTATCAAATCCTGTCATAGATTAACCTCCATTATCTGTAACTGTATTACCATCAGCAATCCATTCTTGTACTGCTTGATAGTCTGAATTTGCTGTGTCAAAAGGCACTGAAGATACTGTTCCATCAGCTTGTGTAACTTTGTAACAGTCTTTCTCTCCCCAAGCATATATAAATTCTACTGTGTTTATGTTTTCTTTTATCATTATAACTCTGCCTCTGCTCTAAAGTAAAATGCGTTAAGCACTGGATTGTTCGTTCCCATTCCACCACCAATAGTTTGTGTAACTTGTGTACTCCAACGTGTAATTGTGTGTGCTACGTTACTAGGTGTTTGTTGCCCACCTGGTCCATATCTAGTAAAACCACCAAGGGATGTAATAGTAGGTGAGGTTCTCATTGGTAATGAGTATGTATAGCCAGTTTCAGATACTGTAGCACTTGTAGCCCATCCTGTTGCTCTTAAATCATTTATTTGACAATATCTTGCACATTTTATTTCTTGTTCAAAGTAAGATAAAAACTCATAATCAGATGCTACAGTTCCTAGTTCCCATTGTACTCCTGTAATGTAAAATTCATTACTTGTGCTATCTGCTAAATTTACTTGTCCAACAGCTCTATTAGCATTACTTTTTGCTGCCCAAGATGTTGCTAATGTGCCAGAAGAATAAGTTGTACCTGCTACAAGCCAAAAGAATAAATGAACACTTGCAGAAGTATCATTATCAAATGCTCCTGTTGTATCTCCAGCGAATGTTAATGTTTTCTTTTCCCATGTACTTGCACTACTTATTGTATAGGATTGAGAAATATGTCTTGTATTATCTCTATCTTCTATTTCAACAATATATGTTCCTGTTTTATTTGATTTAACCCAAAAAGATATTGTTGTCGTTTCAGCATTAGATGTACCCTTTTTTAGTTTTTGTAAGTCGTGTCCTTCAAATCGTTGTTGATGTGTCATAAATGAACCTGCTGACAAACTTGCATTTGCTGTTGTGCAATCCCATTTTGTGGAATAAACAAATCCTTGTCCACTTGGAACATCAGTTGATTGAGATATTGTCCATGTACCTGCTGTACCAATATCCATCAGCCATCTATCTACAGTATGATAACCAGAACCAGTTTTACCTGTGGCTGATGTTGCTCTTGCGGCTATTTCCATATTTCCATTTATAATTATATTTCTTCTATTAGGATTATCTAGTTTGTCATTTGTGATAGAATCTGCTGCTATTCTAGCTATTGGCAATGTGCCTGTTGTTAAATCAGAAGCACTTGTTGCAGTAGGTGCTACAGCACCCCATGCACTACCACTATATACTTTCATCTCGTTTGATGAAGTATTAAAATACAATGCACCTGTAACCAGAGCATCACCATCATTGTCTTGTGTTGGATCAGAACTCTTAGCTCCTAAATATCTATCATCAAAGTTATCAAAGCTAGATGCTGCACTTGTTGCACTTGATGCAGCTGCTGTTGCCGAGCTACTTGCATTAGTAGCAGAAGTAGCTGCAGCAGTCGCAGAAGATGCTGCGTTAGTAGCACTGGTTGCTGCCTCACTAGCTTTTGTTGTTGCAGTTGTAGCACTACCACTAGCACTTGTAGCACTAGAAGCTGCTGCTGTAGCTGAGGATGCAGCATTGGTTTCGCTTGTACCTGCTGCTGTTTCTGAGTTACCTGCATTAGTAGCACTTGTAGCTGCATTAGTTGCTGATGTTGATGCCTCTGATGCCTTAGTTGTAGCTGTTGTTGCACTACTGGCAGCAGAGGTTGCACTTGATGCTGCTGCAGTTGCACTAGTAGAAGCATTACTTGCTTGTGTACTTGCTGTACTAGCTGATGTGGCTGCATTGGTTGCACTTGTAGCTGCTTCAGATGCTTTAGTTGTTGCTGTTGTAGCTGATGATGCTGCAGCTGTAGCAGAACTAGCTGCGTTTGTAGCACTTGTTGCTGCACTTACAGCATCTACTAACAATTCAAAATGATCTGTATCTGTTAAAGAATCTCCTACAACTGCATCTGCTACACAAATATATACATTGTTAAGTTGTCCTGCTGTTGTAGATTTAATTATATCTCTTTGCACATATGCCTCTGTTGTAACAGTAGCATCTGTTCCTTTGTATGTGCCTAATTCTTGTGTTACTGAGATTTCACCACTTGTATCAAAGGCAAGAATTTTACTTGCTCTATCACTAGCAGATGTGGTAAAGTCGGTAGAGGTCATAGTATTTGTTCTTGAAATTTTTATGCTTCTATCTATTTGTTCTTGTAGTTCTTGTGCTATTGCTAGGTTCTTATCAAATGCACCTTCTACAGAATCTGCTGTAAATGGATCATTCTCAACAAGATCAAGTGTTTGTGTCTGAGTTGTGGATCTTCTTATAACTACTGTTTCAGTAGCTGTAGGGATATTCCCCCCTGTAAATACTACATTACCCCCTGATGCAGTTCCTACACCAGTAACTGTGTAATGTGTTGTAAGTGTCTTAACAGTTTCTGTACCTGCTGCAGATCTTATAATAACCTGTAAGTCTGCTTCTGCAGTGATTTTAAACTGATACGCAAAGGTATCGTTAGAACCATCACCAGAATAACTGTTTTTTATAATCGTTGTTGATATTGCCATATACTTATTCCTCTACTATTTTATCATAATATTTATTCTTTTCCTATTTCCAAACCATAATTTTTTCTTTGTATTTCTCTATATTTTAGTGCATCTAAAGATGTTCCTATGATTAGTTGATAAACTCGTTCTAGTTTTTCATATCTTTCATTAGGCGTTAATTTATCACTTTGTTGAATTAATGGTATTAAAGTTCTAAGTTCGTTAATATCATCTACACTATCTTTTATAGAAAGATAATCTACATAATCTTCAAGTCTTTCTTCTTGTAACAATTTTATATCATCAACTCTACCTTGACTTTCTAAAAAGCTTAAACTATTTTGAAATTCTCTTACTTTGTTATATAAAGACCAAAGACGTGTAACAGGTTCAGAACTTAGACCAGGATTGTTTTTTACAAAAGATTTAATAACATATGTAGACGATAAATTATCAATCCAATCATCAGAATATGTATCAAGTTTTGGTGATACACCTGTTTCTTTTAATACAAAATCAGATATGTTTAATGCTAATCTGCCTAAACCACCTGTCGTTGCTTTTATAGTATAGTCAATTTTTTGTGCAGATAAATCTTTTTCATATTTAAATAAAATTCTGCTAATTTGTTTTGCTGTTTCTGATGTAGAACCTGTTGCTTCGAAAATACCATATTTTCTTTTTTGACTTTCTGATACAATATCTCTTTTGTAAAATAAACTGTAATTAGTAGTAAGTTCTAAAGCTAATCTATAAGTATCTGGTGTTGTAGTTGAAAAGAAATCACCTGCCCATCTTATAAAAAAAGCATTTTTATATCGTTCAAATTGTTCAGAATTTTCACTTTTAAAAGATTCTAAATAAATTTGTGGTAAAGCACCAAATAATTGATAAGTTTCAAATGGTCCTGGTTGATGTAAAAAACTATTAGTTCCTGGCAATTTCCAATTGAAACCCATGTATTTTTGATATTCTGATAATTGTTGATAATCAGGATCATCATGATGAATTAGCCAATTTATAGTTGCTGGTAAAGTTATGTATAGATAAGCTTTTATTGCTGTTGGTGTAAATCGTGTACTAAATGCCTCAAACATTTTATCAGTTCCTAAAATTCTTGGTGAGTAAAAAGCTGACGTTTGATTAATAGCTTGTGTTTTTAAACCTTGTTTAGAAAAATCTATTAAATCTTTTGCTTCAAATGCTCCTATTTCCATAGCTTTTTCGAAACTAACATTATCTTTTCTTAGTCTATTAAAAGTAAGTTCCATATCACCTAATTTAGATATAGATTCAGAAAAATCACCTATAGAATTATAGAGTTGTTTTAAAGCAAGTTTTTTATCTTTACCTTCTATTTGGTTTAAAAATCTTCTATTTTCAAAATATTGTCTAGCTTCTGGAGAAAAATATTCATTATCAAATTTTAAAAAAGTTTGCCTTGTAAGACCATAAGTCTTAGCATTTAGTAAAAATTTATTAGGATCATCTTTAAAAATATCAAAAGGTTTTTTTAATGATGGCATTTTGAAACTAAGAGGTTCTTTACCAAAATATAAAAAAGCACCTCGTAAAGATGTATAAAATGGTAAATTATCTAAATTTTTACTATAGATAGCATTGACTACAGTATCTCTAAATAAATTTCTCAGTTGCATTTCAGGATCAACAGTAACACCAGCTTTTAAAACTTGTGTTTGTTTTCTCATTATTTCAAAATTTAATAAACTATTTGTTACATAAGGATTTTCGATTTTTAAAGCTGATGCAAGTTCATCTGAAACTGTATATATATCTACAAACCCATCACGTTTTACAGCTATTTCATTTTCAGCTAGTGTAAAACCTTTTTTATCTTTAAATATTGTAAACCCTTCTACACCTGCTGATCTTAAAAGATCTGGCGATACATCAAATGCTTTAGATATATCTTCAAGTTCAACTTTAATATCTTTAACAGTATATTTTCTTTTACCTAAAACTTCTGGAACTTTACTTTTATCAGTTTCATATGTTTTGTCAAAAAATTCTCTATTACCTTGATTTATTCTTGCTAATCTTACTTTATATAAAGTATTTTGTATTATTGTTTCTATTGGATTTATTACAGTTTGATCACCTCCTACATATTTATCGAACGGATGTGTAACAATATCTGAATATTTTTTACCAGCAAAAGATTCTGGTTTACTTATAACTTTGTGCAAAGGAACATAGTATCTATTAACTTCTGTCATAATTTCAAATTCTGCTTTAGACAAAAGTCCAGCATCTCTTTCATATTCTAAAACTTTTCGCTGCCAATCTTGCAATATTTTAGATGCTTGTTTTAAATTAGTAGACGCATTATTTACAATATCTTGATGTAATTTAAGCTGTTCTTCTGTAAGCTTATGTTTTCCTTGTTTATACCTGTAAAGCAATCCTTCAGATTTAAGAAGTTGATTTAAAGATTCTGCATTTTTTTTAGTGTTTGCATATTTTTGTAATATAGTATATAACCCAGGTGCAACAATTTTACCATTTATATCCCTAACACCAAAAGTTAAAAAACTACCAGCATAATCACCTGCTGCTTCATTTAATCTTAATCTAGAATATACATCTATATCTTTAGAATCTAAACCAAATCTATCTCTAATAGATTTTACTGTTTGCAATTTATCTCTCCAAAGAATAGAAAATTTTTCCCAACCAAATTTAGCTTCATCACCTTTTTCTTTTATTCTTTTTATGAAACCTTGAAACCATGAATTATTTTTTGGCAGTTGTTCGTTTACAATAGTATCTTGCAATTTGTCCATAGCCTCATCAAATATTTTTTCTTTTTGAGTTTTTGTTTTTTTACCTTCAACTTTGCCTTCTGTAACTGTAATACGTTGTGGTTTGTCGCCACCAAATCCTTTAATTGTTCCTTCTTCTGTTATTTCTACTAAATCTCGTTTTATTTTATTATCATAAACAGCTTGTGCTTCTTCTATTTCAAGACTTAATCTAGTATCTTTTTTACCAGACACTTTGCCTGTTTCATCAATAAAAGTAACTTCGATTATTTCTGGTTGTGGTTTTTTTCTGTCATATGTTCCATCTTTTTTTCTTTTAAAAGTAACACCATTTTCGCTAATAGTTGTTTGTAAATCTTGTTTATTAAATTTTATATCTTCTAATACTTGTGTTACTGTTTTGCCTTCTAATATACCTTTTTCTTTGATAGCTTTTTGTAAATTAATTCTTTTTACATTAAATAGTCCAAACATAAAAGCATCTGCTGTTGCTTGTTTTTTACTAGGAATATGATCATTGTAGTAATATCCCATAGCATGAAATGTTGCCATTTGACCTAAATAGTTTTGTAAAAATCCTTTTGCACCTAAAATTTTTGGTACACCAAAAGTTGCACCTAAAGTCATTCCTGCTTCGTGTCCTGCTTTTCTACCTTCTTCTGCCCATATTTCCCACCATTCTGCAAAAGTATCTACATCACCTCTTTCAAATGCTTTTAAATAAGTAGTTCTTATAGATTCTGTAACAAAACCAGCACCATAAGCTCCTATTGTAGGCGATTTTAATAGATAACCAGGCGTAGCTCCTATACCCAAAGTAACAAGATCTCCTAAAATAGTACCACCTTGTTCTGCTATTATTTCTAAAAAACCTGGATCTTCATATGTGCTTTTAAAACTTTTAGTATAATCAACACCAAGTTTTTGATCAGAATGAAATTGCACAGCAAGATTGAGTGTGCTTAACCCATATCCTCTTTTTAAATATTCGTAAAAATCTAATTTTTCGTCTTCACCCAAAGCAAACTTTTTCATATCTGTTATAACATTATTCCAATATTCTCTACTATCTTGTGCAATTCTTCCTCTAGCATCAGGATCTTCTAATGCAGAAGAATAAATTTCTTTATTAATGCCTGGAGAAAAAGGATCAACATCAGGTGTAAAAATAGATTCTTGTTTTGTAAAAGGATCAACATTAGGTGTAAATATATTATCAGTATTTCCATAGTTAGGCTGTTCTTCTTGAATATATATATCTGCCATTATTAATCCTTTTTAATTTTTATAGATTTACTTCTTTTTTTAGCTGCTTGTTCTGCTTCTTCATAACTATTGTGAGTGCTTGTTGGTTTAATAGTTCCAGCATCCAGCATTTTAATTAATTCATCTTGACTATATTGCTTATCATTATGAATTGAAGGTATATTAATAATCTTGCCAGATCCTTGGGGATACTCAAAAGTTATAGACAATTCAGATACATTGTCATCTCCTTGTCTAAATACAGGTCTATCAGGATCTAAACTACTTGTTCCTACTATTTGTGTAAACCCCTGTAGTCTTGGATTATAAACTTCGTCAAAAACATTTCTGTTTTCATTAATAGCTCTGTTAAAAGCATCTTCACCATAAGTATCATAAAAATCTTTTTGATTTTTCAAAGAAGGATTATTGTATAACTTTTGTACTTCAGTTGAAGGTTTTGCTGTAGTTGCTGAATTTTTGCTAATATTACCTAGAGGATCTACAAATCTTTGATCTATATTATGAAATATAGAGTCCGCATTTCTAAAATCTAATTTTATAGCTTCATCATGTGAAATACCTTTCTTTCTTAATTCTTTATATCTTTGACGCAACTCTTGTTGTGTTCTTATCCAGTCTAAATTACCTTGAGGATTTAATACCCTACCTACTTCTGGATATATATTAAATTCTATTTCATTAATAATATTAGAAAGTTCTGTTCTATGTAAAGCAGTTATACTTTTAAGATTTGCATCTGATGAAAAATATTCGCCATATTCATCAAAAGATGTTTTATCAAGACCTTTGCCTAATAGATCTCTTAATGAAACATTTTCTAAAGGCTGATCATCATTAACACCTGGGATTGTTCTAATTTCGCCATTTTTATCTCTTATTGTTATTGTTGGTGCATCATAACTATCTACCTCAGAATCTTTAGCAAAAATTATTTTATCTAATTCATTAAGTAAATCAATATCAGTAAAATCTAATTTCAAAATACCTTTTCTATATTCACGCACTTTTTTTATAATATTATCTCGTATTGCAATACCTTCTGCATTTTGCCAAGGATATTCTAATATCTTTTTTATTTGAAGACTGTTTAACTCAGTTTGATTTTCTGGTGAAAAAAGTTTGTCAAATTTTATTTGACCTTTAAGATTTATGTCGTTTGCATTTCTTTGATCATTTTGTCTTTGTGTAATATTTAATTCATTAATATCTTCAACAAATTCATTCCATGTTTTTCTAGTAATATCTAATTTAGGATCTATAAGCTTTTTATATTCTTCGCTACCATATGATATTTTACTTATTCTGTTATAAATAGCTTGATAATTTAAAGATTGATCATCTCTTAATGGTATAGCGTCGCCATTTTTATCAGCTGCAAATTTGATGTAATTATTTAAATATGCAGCACCAATTTCTTCTAAAAAGTCTTGTTTATTATAAGGATATCCATTGTTTATCGCTAAAAGTTCTAAATCAGAAGCAACTTTTTGACTACCTTGCAGATCTGAAAGCAAACCTACTAATGTGTTTTTAGTTGCGAAATCATCTTTAATGGTTTTGCTTCTAGAATCAATATAATTACCTACTCTAACTTTATGAAATTTAGATTTCATAGAATCAAATTTTTGCAAATTGTTAACCATAACTGTTTGGTAATTAGATTGATAACGTTGTCCAACAGCTGGATCATTTTTCAAAAGTGATTTAGCATAAGCATCTTCTTGTTGCACAATTTTATTTTTCATTCTTTTTATTTCGTCAGGTGATAATTCAGCATTAGCTGGATTAGATGCTATTTCATAAAAAGCTTCATACATTCGCCTATTAGCTTTAGCAGTTTCATCTCCCACTTTCATAGTAACTCTTTCTTTTTCTACTTGATCATCTCTTTGTTTTTTTGCTATAGCAAATTTATTTACAATTTCAGCTAATCCTGAAAGAGGTGAAATGTTTGCAACTGATCCTGGATTAAATTTAATATCACTACCTGCTTGTGATTTTATTTGTCCTCTAACTATTCTAATTTGTCCCATAATTTAAAAACCCTGTCCTGCTGAACTACCTATACTTCTTCCTGAAGAATTTGCTCCAGCACTAAGGCCTCCTAAGGTTGTTCCAGTTGATGTTGTTGCTGGTGGTGTAGCAGATTGACCTGCCATATATCCTGTTGCAATACCACTTAATAATGTTTGGCCCATTTTAGCTGTATTTGCTGCTAATGCTCCAGCTAATCTAAAATCTCTAGCATTTAAATCATATAATATTTCTAAATCAGCAAAATACACAGCTTCATCATATTGATCTATAACAGTATCTAATTCATGCTTTGTTGTAAATTCATTCATAACAATACCTCTAAGAGCTTGTGTTGCTATTTTTTCAGATATTAAAGATTGTGTTTGTGAATTTAAATCTATTCTTTCTTTTATATCTCTTATTTTTTTAGCTCTTCTACCTGCTTTATCAGCTTGTTTTATAAATCTACGTTCTTGGTATTGACCGATTAAACTTAACCCAGTCGCTACTCCTACTGCTATTTGTAACCACATATTAATCTGTTGTTACTAATGTTCCAGTAACTGCTAGAACTGTCATAGGTAGGGGTTGTGTCTGTTTTATGGTTATCTGACCATCTCTATCCCAACCTAAGTTAGTAACTCTTTTATCTCCTGTAAACGCTGGTATTGGCTCACCCATTGCATTTGCCGAACTTCTAAATGGAAGTTGGTCGTTATTAATGGTTACGCCAACACTATCTAATAATCTTACGATAATTTCATTATACCTTTTTTTCCTGCCTTGTGCAGTACCTGCTTGTGCAGTACCTTCTGGTCTTAGTGTTTTTATAGTAGAAACATAACCAAGACCTATCTCTATTGTTTTACTTTCAAATGTACTTGGAAGGCTAACTGTTACTGCTCCGTTAGTGACTTTTTGTTTTGGATACACTGCATCATCTATAAGTATTTGTACTGTTTCACCTTCTAAATGATCTAAACTTGTTACTGTTGTGCTTGATCCTGTAACTGTTCCTGCAAGTCCAGAATCTTGATTTAATGTACTGTCTAAATATTCTACATATTGAACTGTTGATCCGTTAATTAATCTTTGCACAATAATATAAACTGTATCTTCTGATGCCTCTGATATTGTTGTAATACTTTTAACATCTGCATGAGTTTCGTTTTGTATTGCAAGTCTTACAGGGCTACTGCTATCTACTGTAAGAAATCCTGTACTCTCTGGTGTAGTTTCTGTAATAGTAACAACTGCACTAGATACTGTAGCTGTAAAATCTGCATGACCATTTATAGTTGTCTGTAAATTACTTGCTGTCGTATTGTTATTTGTTTCTGTTTTAAATTCATTTGTTCCTGCAGTGCCTGTTGTAGATGTAAATGTAACAGTTGTGCCATCTGATTTTGTAAAAGTAAGTGTAGAACCTGATACTATATTTGCATAATCAGAAACTGTAACAGTACATGATTGTGATTTACCACCTATAATGTGTCTATGCCATGCAAGTATTTTTTCGTCTTTTAAATATGTAAGTCCAACTAGCTCACCATCATCTCTTACTGCATATAATATTCTGTCTGGTTCTTGTGCATATGCTAAATCAACAAGACCAGTGCCTGTTACATGATCTGCTAACAAGTTAAGATCTGGAGCTATATAAGCATCATCTGCAAATCTAAACTCAAATGCTCTTACCTTTTGTCTTTGTCTTTGTACGAATAATACAGCATCATCAATTTGTACTGGTAATGTACTGTGTGTGCCATATGTAGTTTGTTGTGTAATATTTACATTGTCTGGTTTTAGTGGTTCGCCAGTAGGTCTAGCTACTTTAAATTCACCACCTGCTGTTAAGATAATAAGATCTCTAGCTGGTGCTAATGCTCTAATAACATTTACTTTATTAGATGCAATAGTATATATAAATGCGTCAGATGCACTTGCATCATCTACATCAAAATTATCAAACAATCCAGACTGTGATGCAAATATAGTTTGTGGAAATGATGTTGTTCCACCATAAATTAATCGTTGTTCAAAAAAAGTAACAGCTTTTGGAAACCCTGTTGTATCTGAAAATGTGCCTAATTGAAAAGCTACTGTTGCATCTGTATTTGCAAATGCTTTTGTTATAGTACAAACAACAACTGTTGTACTTGTTCTACCAGTAATAACTGCTTCACCACTATTAAATTTTATAAGTCTACCCACATCTGTAGTTTGAAAACCATCACCACCATTAATACCAGTGGTTGCAGATGCTGTTATATCAACGCCTGTTCCTGTACTTGCTGATGCTGGTGTAAGAGTTGTAGTTGTAGTATTAGGATCTAAATATGGACCAGTTGCACCAAAATCTACATCTGCAAGTGTCCAAGATGTATGTCCTGTTCTTGATAGTTTTTCTGGCTCATGTAAAGGATGTACGATATACATGACATCTGCTGATTGTGCAAATTGTAAATCAAATACTTGTGCTGATGTATATGGTGTTGCAATTTCGTAAACCTTTGCTGCAGTACCACCTGATGTGTATGTAGTATAGTTAGTAGAGTTTACACCTGATAATTCAAATGTATGTGTTGTTACATTTGCTATCGTGTATCTTCTGCCATTTACTTCTGTCATACCACCTACACTGTTGATCCAAACATCATCTCCATTACTGTAGCCATGTGATGTAGCTGTAACAACTGCTGGATTTGCTTTTGTAATAGCAGATATAGATTTGTCTGCCTCTGTTATTTGTCCTTGGTCTTTAAAAAATCTTATGTACTGGTCGCCAAACTCTAACACATATGCTTGTTCATCATTAAATTCAAAAGGTATAAGTCTTGTAGTATTTGCAGAGTTTTTGACTTCACATATAAATCTACTGCCACTTCTTCTAGTTGCACCACCTTGTGGAAACACAGTCATGTTCTCTAGTGTTTCTACACCATTGCTGTACTTATCAAGATTAGTCTGTCCAAATAGTTTAGGACTAAGTTCACCTGCAGTAAAATTTGTTTGTATTGGATGTGTTCTAGCCATTATCTTCTAAAATCCGTAAATGTATCTGAAACAAGATCATCAATAAACCCTTCTTGTCCATCAATACTACGAGCTTCAGAAAGTTTAAGCTGGTAAAGCTTATACATTTGTTCTTGTACTTTTAGACTATTAGTTACTGGATATGCTAAGTCAGATGCAAGTTTAGTAATTAATGTGTCTACAAATAAAGAATCAAACAATGTTGTGTCTGTAATCCTTGCAATATAAATTATCTTGGCAGTTTCTTCATCTGTTAACAACACCCTGCCTTGTGTTGAAAAATTTTCTACTTTGAATATATAATCTTCATACTCCATAGCTAATACTCTTAGACAATATGGATCTGTAGGTAAGGCAAATTGGTAGTCATAGCCATATACAGGTGAGTCAGAAAGCTGTGTCAAACTTGCTCTTGTTATTGCAAAGTTCCAAGGATGACTTCTTAGACAAGCATCTCTTGCATCTTCGTAAAAAGCATTACATAATCTAGCTCTTTCTGAATCATCTGTTAAGGAAGTTATAGGATCATCTCCTAATCTTCTAAGTGCGTTTGAACATATTGAAACTTCTGTTGCCATAATTCACCTTGTAAGAGGGTAGCCGAAACTACCCCCTATTGTTGTTTTTTAGTCTACAACATATGTAACGATAACTGATACATCACCAGCTGCTGCTGTTGCTGCTACGTTAGACATAGTTAAAGCTATTCTTAAAACCCCACCTGGATCTGATGATAAACCACCATCTTCCCAAGCAAAGTTAGAAACTGCATTAACATTTCTAGCTTCGAAAGCAACTTCAACACCTGCTGTGTTTGCAGCTTGTAAAGTTGTTATAGCTGTTGCATAACAATCTTCATCAAGAACAGTACCATCTTCATAATATAGACCTACGTTGGCTGCCAATGTTGGTGAACCATTAGAATCTAGATCATCATTGAATAGTTTGATTGATAATACTTTTGCATTAGATGGAATTTGTACCATCATTAATACATCATCATTATCAATGTCGCCTGTTCCTGCTGCAATCGTTCCACTTGCTACACGCATCCTGCCCTCTAAACTTCCAGTTTCTAGGACCTCTCTAGGCGATGCGTCTAGTGCTGTAATTTCGACTGATTTAGCTGTTGCCATTTTTGATTCCTCCTATTAACTTTCAGTACATTCTATCTCAACAACTTTTTCATCTTCGATACGAGTTGCACCGATAGTCATTGACAAGAATACCTGTGTTGCATAATTTTTGTCTGCTCTTTCAGAAATTCTAGTTTGAATATCTGAGCCTACAGCAAGGCCGATACCAGATTTAGCAAATGCTAAAACTAATCTGTTGCTAGATGAGTTAGTATCTAGTCTTTCTGTTCTAATAAAATTGAATCCCATAAATGTATCAATTTCACCTTGAACAAGTGCTTTAACAGAGTTAAAGTCTGCAGATGTAATTTGTGTTATTGCTAACAAATCTGATAGTTGTTTAGATGTGCATACTAAATATCTTTCCTCTTCAGGATCAATATCAGCAGCATCTAAGATTTCTTTTGCTTCGATCAGTTTTGTAACTGATAAACCAGCAGAGCCATGAGCAATTTTTTGCCCAGATGGTAATGCTACTGTTGTGCCACCAGCTACGCCACCAAAGGCGTTTCCAGAAGCTGCATCAATAATTGCATCATCCATTGCTCTTCCCATAGCCCATGCACCTGCTTGTGCATATTCAGACTGTGGGCTGATAAGCATCCTTACTTTATCTTCTTGATCAATTAAGTCTGCCCAATCGTAATCATCCATACTTACTTTTCTACGAGAGTGAGGTGTGTCAACTCTTGGAGTGTCGCTATGTCTGGATGTTCTTTTTAGCGCAGCAGTTGAGCCAATTCTTTCAAAGAAATGAGATTTACCGACAACTGTTTCTGTACGGACTGCATCTCTAAGTCTTGAACCTTTTTGCTGTGCCAAGTGAAATACATTGCTTTTATACTGTTCTATAAAAGCTGTAGTTATTTGTACTGACATATTTCAGTCCTCCTATAAAAATATATTATCGGTATTTATCCAAATGGGATACCTTATAAAATACGTTTTTATCAAACGGATGTTTAACGCCTATCATGGCCACCCCATCTGTTATCCTTACGGGCAGAACTTTGGTATCTTAATTATAGCACAAGAAAGTTAATTTCCATAAACTTTTTCGTGCAATTGTCGCATACGCTCTACCATTGACTTATGATCTCTATGTGAAGAATCAAAATATGGATTCTTAGGATCAGCCATAATCTGTTCTATTTCCTGTTTTGCATCAAGAGTAGAAGCAGCAATAGTATTGTTTTGTGTGTTCTTTGCCATTTCTTCTGTAACTTCTTGACCTAGTCTAGCAAAAAATTTAATCATAGCTGGATCGTTACCTGCTGGTCCATTGAGAACTTCTTTAAGTCCTTCATCACCATATACATCAATAGCTCTCATAGCAGAACGCAGATTCTTATCATATTCAAAACCCCATTCTTGTTTAAGGGTTTGCTCTGCTTCTTCTCGTTGCACATTCATTTGTGCCTCTTGCAACTGTCCACTATTATCAATTTGATTTACTTGATACTCTAATAAGGCATTTACCTGATCGTTGTTAAGTCCTATCTTATGTGCAACATTTTTAAATTCACCTACTGCAGTTTCATTAAAATGTTGTTTATGAGTATCTGGAATAGATAAATCATACTTTGTAGGATCTGTAGGTCTGCCTAACTTGTTATACAGTTCTGCTTTCTCCTCATCATTTTTAGGTAATGGTATTCTACTACCTATCATTTTTTGTTGATGAACTACTGTCTTTGCTAATGATTCTACATCATTTAGATTTTGCAAAGTTGGTTCATTCCTTAGTTCTTCTGGCAAAGATGATTTCCAATCAGTTTCTGTTTGATTATCACTTATGCCAGATCCTAATACAGATTCAGAATTTTGTTCTGTTTCTGGAGTAGGGTTGTCTGCCACTTCTGTGGTCGTTTGTTCGTCAGCCATTATTATTATCCTCCTTTAAAAGATTTAGTATTCTGACTATTACTGCTCTTTGCCCTTCCTTAAAAGCAGTTTCATAGGGATCTTTACTAAAAGAACTCCTATGGTAATAAGCTGATGTAAGATCAGCTAAAACTCTTTCACCTTCTTGGGTGTTAAATGTTCCTCTATAGTCTATCTTCTGTTGTTTTAATTCTTGGTCTGAATCTTTATTCTTCAACTGCTACCTCTTCCTCTAAGCCTCCTACTACTTGCTCTAATACTTGTTGCGTATTTGGATCAGACGCATTTTTGAGGGCTGATGATTGTTTGGCTGCAATTTCTGCTTGTTGCTGTTGCATTTCCATTTGCTGTTGCATCATCTGTGCCTCCATTCTAGCTTGTCTAAGTTCATCTACTTCTTCTCTACCTCTAAGTACAGATTTAGGTACACCAAGTAGTTCAGCTCTCATTCTAACTGCCTCATCATTATTCAAGATATCCATGACTGATGGATCAGCTTGTCCTAGTTGCATAGCTAACTGGTACAATCTTTCTACTGCAACTGCTTCTTCCATACGCTGTGATCTTGCAAGTGGACCTACATATTCAATATCTATAGATTGCCCTTCTAACAACTCTGGTGCTGGTAGAAAAGCATCTGCTCTAAACATAATACCAAACACTCTTTCTATAAGTGGGTTCAAAAACTCTGATTGGAATCTACCGAGTGTAGGACCTAAAAGTCTTTGCATAAGTTCGTATCTTACTTGTACTTCTGTAGCTGTCATTTGTGGTCCTTGTTGTAACTGTAACTGATCTGAGTAATATGCTTGTCTTATTGCAGTTTTAAGTTCGTTTTCTTTGAAAGCATTTAGTTGCATATTTGCACCAGACTGAAATGGTTTTACTGCAGCATCACTTCTAATAACTGTAATACCACCAGGTGTCATTCTTACTCTACCTATAACACCATCATCTTGTACTAACAATGGAGGATCAATAGCTTTTGACCATGCTTTAAGTCCTAGCTCTACAGCTTTGTTTAATGTTTTGATATCTGGTAAAGCATTGTAAGACGGGGAACGACCATATACTTCACCTGTAGCTTTTGACCATCTAGGTACAAGATATGGAAACTCGTTGTATCCACCAGTTCTAACAACCATCTTATCTTGTTCACATACATGACAAGAATGGAATGGTAACTTTGTATTAGATTTACCTAATGCTCTTTCATAATCTTCTGTAGGTTCTACTGCATGAATAAAATCAAACTTTTTATCTGGTTTCATTCTAGCTGCTTCTTGTATTTTTGGTCCTACATTTTCTTCACCAAATTCTTGTATTGCTTGTCTAGCAGTTAATTTATATCTTCTGTATAAACAATCTATATATCCACTTACATTTTCTCCAATGTAAAATTCTGATATGTGCATTGTTTTAAAATGTATAGAATCTATGTCGTATCCTTTGTTACCTTCCTCTACAAATAGACATCCTGTTCCTATAGAACAAAGATCAAGATATAGTTCATGTACTTCTGTGTTAAAATTAGTTTGGTTAAATACATCATACATTCTTTTTGCAGAATCTTCTAACCATAACTGCACATCTCTATCTTGATTTATTTCATCATTTCTAATTTTTAAATGAAACCATTGTAGTGATGGTGATGTAAGAGTTCCTTGTAAACTAGCAGCTAATAAATTATTTGCAGTTATAGCTGTAGAATCAAACAAGACCTCAGTTCTTTTATCTCCTTTTACTCTAACAAAAACTACATCTGCTTTACGAGGCATAACATAGTCTAATATTTCTTGCCAATGGTCTTCCCATGTGCCTCTATCAGATGACATCTCTGAGTATCTTTTTTTTATATAATCAAACTTGTCCACTATTTACCACCTAGTAATGTTTTACCAATATTAGCTTCTTCTTCGACACCAGCGCCACCAGTTAAAATAGTAGAACTATAGCCCATTTTCTTGCCAGATATAAGTCTTTGTCTTTCTTTTTGCAATGCTTCCTCTGCTTTCTTTTCTCTTTCAAGAAGTTCTGCATCAGGTCCTGGTGGTAATTTTGGCATTTTTGGAGCAAGTAATGGTCCTATTATCGGGATATCACCCATCTGCAGTCCTCCTTTTGCATACCATATAATGCAATGTCATATAGTTTATCATGTTTTTTAAGAAAATTCTTTAAATATCCTTCTTTTTTAAAACCAACACCTTCTATTAGTTTCATACTTCTTTTGTTTTGAGCAGTACAAGTAGCAGTTACTCGCTGACATTTTGCTTGATTAAATACATAGTCAAACATTAATTTTATAAATCTACGTTGCACGTGTTTAGGATTATCAGATGCTATGTGAACATATATGTTGTTACCATCATAACCACAAAACAAAATAACTCCAACAATATTATCCCACTCATCTAAAAAACCAATAGTAGTATAATCATCTACTTCTATATTAGCTCTTGGTTGTAACCATTCGTAGAATTTTTTACTCCACGATTGATCGTATATTGGTCTAATCATTATCCACCTAATAAAGTTTTTTTAGTTGTTGCAGTTTCACCTAAACCTTCTGCGCTTGTCAATATAGTTGAACCACCATATTGTGATGCAGATGATGCAAGTCTTTGTGCAGTTTGGTCTGGTTTAGGCACAGATGCCATAAGTGCTTTTGGACTAGGTGTTTTTCGTTTTTTACTGCCCATACTAAGCACAGTACCAACACCTTTACCTACAGCACTAATAACACTGCCGACAGCTTTTGCTACTCCACCCATTATTTCTTACTCCTTTTCTTAGGTGCATTTTTATGCACTTCTGTGAATGACTTACCTTCTAACAACTCTTTTTTTATCTTCGCAAGTGTAGCTTTTGTATGATGTTTGCTATGTCTTTTTAAAGATTGTTCTTGTCGTTTAGTAAGTTTCTTCATCTTTTCTTTGCAGTTTTTGCAGCCCTTTTAAAATTAGCTGCAGTTGGTGCGCCTTTAGATCCAGGCTTTCTCATTTTTTCACCACTACCTGCTTTAATCCTTTTACGTTTTTTATGTATGTTCGCATACAGTCCTGGTTTCTTCGCCATTATTTCTTTTTCCTTTTCATGTTTTTTGCAATAGCTTTAGCTACAGCTTTTGGCATCTTTGGATTTTTTGCCATTAATTTTTTTGCACCATTTTTCTTTTTTGGTGGCCTTCCTTTTGTACTTCCGTATGTTCCTTTGCCCATTGGCATAATAATAGTCCTCCTATTTTTTCTTTTTATTTCTGGCTGCAAAATTTTTAGCTGCAGCTACAGAACCAAAACCCCATTTTTTTAGGGCTAATGCTTTCCTAGTAGGACGACCTTTACTATCTTTCATAGGGCCTTTCATACCAGCAAATCTTGCAGCAAAAGAAACACGTCGAGGGTTTGTGCCAGACTTAACAGGAGGTTTTAGATTAGCACCTTCTTTTCTTTTGAAGTACTTTCTACCTGCTGCAGTAAGTCCACCAGTTTTACTCTTGTGTTCTTTTCTCATGCAAAAACATTAAACTCCGATTCAGCTTGTGTAAACATTGGTTCGTAGTTTTTGATTCTTGCTTTCCTTAATGACATAACTGCATATCGCATTGCAGATATAACATCATCATGAGCTGCAACAATCTTACCATTCTTCCTATGATACATTCTAAGCTCTGTTAACAGTTTATCTTGATTCTTAAAAATTTTCAATCGTTTTGTTTGCATACGAGTATATAATTCCATGATACCAGCTTCAACTGAGTTGCCACCTGATCCTTCTTTCTGTCCTTGCTGTGGTGGATTAGAAAAATGCTCTTTAGTCATCGACACACCTTCTGTTCTATATTGTTCAGTAAGTGATTTACCAGAACCTTTGTCAGCTTGTCTGCCGTCCATAGGCCAGATCACAGGTATCCAGTTACCTCTTGCTTTGATTGCACTTGCATGAATAGGTACAGATTCTTGTCTCATTGCATAGCTGTCATAAACATATGCTATATCAGAATCTCTATCCCATGTTACCCACACTGCTGCTGTCGGGTGATCCCAACCAAAATCTATGCCACATATTCTAGGCCAGTGGTCAGGTATATCTACTGGTTCGCATACTATATCATCTTCTGCAATAGGAAATACAAGACCAGAGCCTAATTGTGGTATACCTTGTTCTCTCATTTTTCTTTCGTGTGGTGGTAATGCAGCAAGTATTTGTTCTCTTGCTTCTTTTGTCATGTGAGGTGCATCATCCCAACCAGCTTGTAGTAATGCTTGTCCAGGTCTTAGATCATTTACAAACTGTGCAACTGTTTCTGTCATGCCAGATTCTGGTGTAAATGTCATATATACAATACCACCTCTGTCTGCAGTTCTAGTAAGTGCTTGTGTGTAAATTTGTGTAGGTGGTTCTTCGTCTAGCCAGACCACATCTACTGCCTCACCCATCCATTTTTCTCTGCCCATTTCATATGCTTTGAAGGCAAGTCTGGACCACCCCCCTGAAATATGTTTGATAACAAGTGAGTTCATTGCATTAGGT
>Ga0208425_1000089_pt1 | contig 32365 bp, 52 predicted proteins | sample DEB08_DNA_4_FD_185496 | JGI IMG/M metagenome (GOLD analysis project Ga0208425, IMG submission 185496) | Aqueous microbial communities from the Delaware River and Bay under freshwater to marine salinity gradient to study organic matter... | ecosystem: Environmental > Aquatic > Marine > Coastal ...
TTAATGATTTGTTGGGTTTGGGACTTGATCAAGAGCAACTAATCGATCTTGGCATCATGGATTTATGCCCAAAAACAAAGACCATAAAATTGATTGATGGTAGACAGATCACGCCATGCTGTGATCCGTTAACAGTTTGTCCAGAAAAAAATGGCATACAGAATATATGCGCCATTGTTCACACGCCAGAAATCAAAACAGAATATAAAGAATCGTTGATTAAGAGTATACAAGATGATTAGCGACAAACTCTACGAGATTTATACTAAACATCTAGTGGGTCAGTACATACTTAATTTGACGGTTCTATATCCGTTCCTTGTTATTGATCAATTAATAAACACAATTCTGGGCGGTAGTCCTGCCGAAACCGTATCTGGCAGATTAAGCAGGGCTTATAATCCACTTGCAACCTTCATCAAGAAATACTTGGAAAAGATTGACGCTAATCACTGCGAGGAGTGGAAAACCACAAACTATCCGCTTTACGAAATCTGGAAGTGGAAATAGGAGAATCCGAATGGCAGGACTTAAAATCAATACAGAACCATCTGTCGAGCCTATATCAACAGCAGAGGCAAAAACTTTTTTGCGTATAGATTCATCAGCAGAAGATACACTTATTGATAATCTGATAAAAACTTCAAGGATTTACTGCGAAGAATATACGGGTCGCTCTCTTATAAACCAAACTTGGGATTTTTACCTTGATGGATTTTCAGAAGTTAAAACCGATTTATGGGAAGGAATGAGAATCGCACCAGATATATCTATGAAGCAAAGGTATATATCTATTCCAAGATCGCCACTTGTAAGCGTCACAAGCATTACTACTTATGATGATGCAGATACGGCAACAGTCTTTTCTTCATCAAAATATTACGTTGATAATGTATCTGAGCCTGCAAGAATTGTATTAAGGGATGGTCAGGCTTGGGCTACGAGTTTACGGGTGGCAAACGCTGTTAAGGTAACATATGTATCAGGATATGGTGAATCAGCTACAAACATTCCTGAAGCGTTAATAACTGGCATTAAAGAGCATATTTTATATCTGTATGAAAACAGAGGTGATGATGATTCATCAAATATTCCAGTTATTGCCAAACAACTTTATCAGCCATATAAAATATTAAGATTTAATATTAACGCATTTGCAAATAATACTGTTGGAAGTCAGTTAATTTAATGTCTAGCAAAATAGGAAATATGCGAGAAAGGATTGTATTCGAATCCAAAACAAGAACTACTGACAATATGGGAGGATCAAGCGTTTCATGGTCAACTCATGCAACGGTATGGGGAAGTGTAAAAGAAGTAAGCGGAACTGAAAATTATGAAACCCTGCAAATCACAGCAGAAAGAACAACAGTTTTTTCAATTAGATATTTATCCACAATAACTGAAAGCATGAGAATAAATTGGAATAGCGGTTATTACGATATTGTTCAAATAATAAACGAAGATGATAGTGTCATGTTTGGTCGAACAAGAACATCAGGGGCAAGGGATAAATTTTTACACATAAGGGCAGTCAGAAACGGTGCTGTATAATGCGTAAAATAAATCTAAATAAAATTCTTAAAAAATCAGAAAACAATTTGCAAGATATAATTCAATACGGTGTTAATGAGGTTCGGAATGAAATATTATTATCAATTCAACAAACGCCTAAAACTGGAAAATCTTACAATAGAGGCAAAAAAACTCACATAGCTTCAGAAGAAGGAAATCCACCCGCAGTAGATACTGGCAGATTATGGAATAGCATTGAGACAGTATATAAAAATAGTGTATTTACTGGGGAAGTGAGCGCAAATACTAATTACGCTGTACATCTTGAATTCGGAACATCTAAAATGAAAGCAAGACCATTTATGCAACCTGCGCTAGAAAAGAAAAGAAAAAAGATTTTAGAAAGAGCAAAAAACATATATTTTAAATTTTAATTATGAGCTTAAATTCAACACCTTTTAGAAACGCTATTTATTCAAAATTGAATGATGATGCTACGTTAAGCGGTCTGATTACTGGCGTTTATGACGATGTTCCAGAAGGAACGGCATATCCTTATGTTGTAATTGGGGATGATACTGCGGTAAATTCAGGAAGTAAGACAATAGATGGTAATGAGCATACTTTAAATATACATGTCTGGAGTCGTTATCGAGGGAAAAAGGAAGCTGTTGAAATAATGGAAAGGATATATACTTTGTTGCATAATGTAGATATTAGTTTAAGTGGCGCATCACTAATAAATATTAGACAGGAGTTTAATACTGTTTTAGTTGATGCAGATGGTATTACTCGGCATGGCATCATAAGATTTCGTGCTGTCGTTTTTGATGAAGATTAGGAGAAAAAGAAAATGTCAGCACAAAAAGGTAGTGCATTACTAATGAAAATAGGCGATGGCGCATCACCAGAAGCCTTTACAACTGTTGGCGGTTTACGCTCTACGTCAATAAGCCTTAATGAAGAAGCTGTTGATGTAACCAACAAAGACAGTAGCAATAAATACCGTGAATTACTGGCACAGGCAGGTGTAGTTACTGTCAGCGTTTCAGGATCAGGTGTTTTCACGGATTCAGCAAGTGAGACTTCGCTCAAATCAAGTTTCAATAAAGCTACTTTCGATAACTACCAGTTTCTTGTTCCTGATTTTGGAACTTTTACTGGTGCTTTCATGGTCGCAAGCCTTGAATATGCAGGTGAATATAATGGTGAAGTGACGTACTCAGTTACTTTTGAATCTGCTGGTGATATAACCTTTGCGTCAGTCTAATGAGTTGGAAGAATAATATTGCACTAATTAACGGAACAGATTTCGCCTGTCAATTCGATGGGCGATTTGTTCAGATACCTTTCGTTAAGGACTTTGTGGCTGAAAGCATTTCAATTTCTGGAAATAATTTTGAAATTATTAATCAGGTTAATGTTGCAAATCGTGATGAAGTAATTCTTATACAAGTAAAGGAGAATGATTCAAATGAATCCGCATCGGGGCGAAACCCAAATAAAATTAGCAGAAGAAAGTTATCAGGTAAAACTGACGCTTGATGGAATAGCAAGAATTGAGAAATCTTTAGGGCAATCAATAATAAAGATTGCCACAAGATTGTCCGAAGGCGATTTAAAGACGCATGAAGTAAGTGAAATCCTGACAATCGCTGTGCGGTCAGGAGGTAACAATGTTAATAATGTTGATATCAACAGACTCATCTGGCAAGCAGGTCTTGTTGAAAGTATTAGATTATGCGGTGAAATATTGAGTGTCGCTTTATCTAGTGATGATGACGAGGGAAAAGAATAAGCAAAGGCGAAGCTGTTGATTCTTTGCCTTTCGACAGATATATCAACATAGGAATAGGAATGATGGGAATACAGCCAGATCAATTCTGGAATATGTCCCTTAAAGAGTTTTTATTGGCGTTAGATGGTTTTCTTGAGTTCAACAGTAGCAACAAAGACAAACCACTTACGAAAAAAGAACTTGACCAACTTATGGAGTTATACCCTGACTAATGGCAACTACCACCGTTGATACACTTTTAATCAAGATTCAAGGCGATGTTAAAGGTCTAAAGAAAGAACTTGACAGAGCAAATAAAAATATATCTGATTTTAGCGGTAAAACTACTAAACAGACTGCATTAATTGGTTCTGCTTTTAGTAAACTTGCGCCAATAGTAGGTACCGTATTTGGCATACAGACGATAAAAAGTATTACTTCAACTGTCGTTAGTTTCGAAAAATTAAGGGCATCTTTATACACCGTTACTGGTTCGGCAGAAAATGCTGATATCGCATTTCAAAATATAAAAGATTTTGCTACTAGCACACCATATCAAGTAGAAAATATCACAGAAGCATTTATACGCTTAAAAGCTCTTGGATTAGATGCAAGTAATGAATCTTTAACATCATTCGGTAACACTGCTTCAGCGATGGGTAAGGACATTATCCAATTTATTGAAGCAGTTGCAGACGCATCCACAGGCGAATTTGAACGCCTAAAAGAATTCGGGATTAAAGCAAGTCAAGAAGGCGATAACGTAGCTTTCACCTTTCAGGGAGTAACGACTACTGTCAAAAAAAATGCAGATGAAATTCAGCAATATCTAAAGGGCATTGGCGATGTTCAATTTGCTGGTGCTATGGAAAAGCAAATGGCAACACTTGGCGGTGCATTTTCTAATCTTGGCGATTCCCTTAGTCAATTATCTGATGAAATAGGTAAGGCAGGTCTGTCGGCATTTCTTGCTGATTCGTCAAGATATATAAGCGATTTCACAAATAAATTATCAGAATCAATAGCTAAAGCAGATGATGCAACAAATGTTTTCGAGAGATTGGGAATTGCTATATCAAGATTTTTTGAAAAAGATTTGCAAGAACAACAAATAGATTTAGAGGAACAAATAGCTAAATCGCAAGAAATAATAGATTTTCTTGAAAGAAACAAAGGTTTTGACTTTGTTTCAGATAGAGCCTTAGACGATGAAAAAGCAAAACTTGAATTATATAAAGCTACATTAAAAGGCGTAAATAATCAGATAATTGGCACAATCAATTCCAGAACTAATAACAATAAAAAAATAAAAGAAGAATTAGAATTAATTGATAGCAGTTTAATACCTAAAAAGAAAAACATAGATTATTTAAAGCAGGAAATTGAAGCATTAAGATTATTAGGATTATCTGATGCTGAACTTGAAAGGCGTGGTATAACAGAGCAATTAAAATTATTAAGCAGTGAATATGTCAAATCAATATTGACAACAGAAGAAACAGCTAGAGCAACAGAAAATCTCACCGATAGACTTGAAGAATTATCCGTTCCCTTAGAATTTATTAGTAAATCTGAAATACCAAGAAAGAAATTGCTAGATTCTGAATATTTAAACAAACTTGCTGATGAAGATATACCTAAAATTAAAAACGAATTAGATAAGTTTGCTGAAAGTGCAGAGAATTTACAAAATAATTTAATAAATTTTGCAATGGCAGGAATAGGAACTATTGAAGATTCTTTTGTAAATCTGATTAATGGCACTAAATCAGTTAAAGAATCTTTTAAGGATATGGCTAATTCTATTATCAATGACATTATTAGAATGACAATAAGGCAAACAATATCAGCACCATTGGCTAAACTAGCGTCAGGATTTATTGGCGGTATGATTGGTGGAAGCGCTACTGGTGGCGGTTATGGTGTATCTTCAAGTTTGTCAGGTCAGATACAGCAATCATCGGTATTGGGTGCAGGATTCGATCAAGCATTTAATAATATGATGCCGGCATTTGGTAGGGCAGGAGGTGGTTCTGTGTCTGCGGGTAGATCATACATGGTCGGAGAAAGAGGTGCTGAACTATTTGTTCCTTCAACATCTGGTAGAATTGTATCTAATTCAAATCTAAAATCTTCTGGTTCAACAATAACTGTAAATCAGAACTTAAATTTTTCGACAGGAATTCAACAAACCGTAAGGGCAGAAGTAATTGGAATGTTACCAGCAATTAAAGAACAAACACTATCTGCGGTTGCAGACGCTAAAAGGCGTGGCGGTGCTTTCGGTAAGGTTTTTGCGTGATGCCTAGCTATCCACTAACAATACCGCCTTATGGTCTTAAAACGAGTGAATTTGGTTTAAGGCGTTCAGTTGGAATTTCAGTTTCACCGTATACGGGAGGTCAGCAAGTTTACAAAAACCAACTTGCGTTATGGTATGCGGTCTTTTCTTTGCCACCTATGAATCGATCTACTGCAAGCATATGGCAAGCCTTTTTTGCAGAATTAAATGGACGATACGGAACATTTTTAGCTGGCGATCCAGATGCAAAAACTATACTAGGAAATACTTCAGCTACAATATTAGTTAACGGTGATCATTCTATTGGCGATACGTCCATAGATTTAGATGGATTTGAATTGTCAACAGATAATGTTTTTAAAAAAGGTGATTATATACAATTCGGTTCAGGTGCAAGCAGTAAGTTATATATGGTTGTGCAGGATGCAGACAGTAACGCATCAGGTCAATCAACCGTTACGATAGAGCCACCACTAAAAACAGCACTATCTGATAACGATTCTGTAACCTATACAGATACAGTATGTGTGTTCAGGCTAGACACTAACGATATAACATGGAACGTAAATCATACTGGTGTTTATACAATGTCTTTTTCCTGTACTGAAGCCTTGTAAAATGGAAACTGGCGATATAATTCAGCTTGCAACGATACTGATTATCGCACCGTTCGGATGGTACATAAGCAAGATATCGCAAAGACTAGACAAACATGAATCGCTAATTCATAGAACGAGGGAAGAATATTTAAGCAAGATAGATGCAAAATCAGAGACTGATAGAATCATCGAGTATATCCAGCGGATAGAGGATAAAATTGATCGGATGATAAAATAATGTCCAAGTTAAGTAAGACGCAATTCACAAGATTCTGTTCGTTATTATCTGTTCATACTGGAAAAATACCTAAATCACAAATAAAAAACATTTTAGTATCTGAAGGGTATATGAATTTATCTGAACTAACTCAGAAAGGAAAAGATGAACTTGTTCGATTATCGACAATAGCAGGTTTATTGTCAGATAATATATTTGATGACTTAAAAATAAAAAAAGATTTTGATAAAACGACTAGCAACCAATGAACATTCTTGAAGCAATAAGTACGTTAACTCCCCTGATCATTGGGTTTGTGACGTTGGTAATTGTCCTTGCGAAGATGCACGCTGATATTGACTCAATTAAGCAAAAAATTACCACTATATTTGATCTGATTAATTCACGTTGGAACGGGAAATAAATCATGGTTCTTGATGCGCTACTAAATATAGGTGGTAAGTTAGTTGATAAACTGATTCCTGATCCACAGGCAAAAGCAGAAGCGCAACTGCGACTTGCAGAACTTGCTCAATCTGGCGAGTTAGCAAAAATCGCTAATGAAACAGAATTGTTCAAAGAAGAACAGGGAAACTTAACTGCTAGGCATCAATCTGATATGACATCTGATAGTTGGCTGAGTAAAAATATCAGACCATTAACCCTTGTATTTATTTTGGTGACCTATGCGGTCTTTGCTTTGATGTCAGGTTGGAATTACGAGGTGAATGAGAATTACGTTAAACTGCTAGGCGAGTGGGGTATGTTGATTATGTCATTTTATTTTGGCGGTCGAACATTAGAGAAGATCATTGATATGAGAGCAAAAAATGGCAAATAATTTCAATGAATCAGTAGAAATCATCCTTGAGTGTGAAGGTGGATTTGTTAATAACATTAATGATCCGGGTGGAATGACTAACTACGGAATAACAAGGCGTGTCTATGAGCAATATATAGGCGGTGATGTTAATGAAAATGAAATGCGAAATATGCCTATTGATGACGCTAAAAAGATATACAAATTAAATTACTGGAATTTAATCAAGGGTGATGATTTGCCTTCTGGTGTAGATTTATGCGTTTTTGATTTTGCTGTTAACGCTGGAGTAAACAGGTCTGTGAAGACGATGCAAATGAACATTGGAACGAAGGAAGATGGAATTGTGGGAGTTAATACTCTAGGCATGATCAATTCTTTATCAGATGATGAAATTATCAAATTGATAAATGATATTTGTGATGACAGAGAAATATTTTATAGATCACTAAAAACCTTCGAAATATTTGGCAAAGGCTGGATGAATAGGCTGAACAAAATAAAAGATATTTGTTTATCTAAATGGATTCCCGCCTATCCAACCAACTAATGACCACCTAGTGCCAGAAGTTACAGGATAAACTTTGTGAGCAAAAAAACTAGGAAATGCAATAACATCACCTTTAGATAAATTTGTCATTCTGTATTCTTTATTAGTAAAAAATGATAATTCCCCACCTTCAAATTCATCATTTAAAATTATGCTAATCGATATTTTTCTGGTAGACGCAAATCCATTGCCTATGTCTATGTGCCAGTCATAATTATCATCCTGACCATATTTTAATAATTGTGGTTTTTCGATTATTCCGCTTATATCAAAATTGAAATATTTTCCATTTGCGATCATTCCAGCATTAGCAATAATTTTTAAAACTTTCTCATTTTCTGGCAAGAATACTACACATTGACGTATATCATCTTCTATTTGATCGGAATCTTTATTAATTCTTGATTTTTGAATTTCTGAATCTTTATAAAGCGATATCAATTCATCGCATATATCTGGTTCAATGTTGTCTATTATGCTTACGCCATAATCGATAGATTTAATTGGCGGTGCTATTAACATAAAAAATCCTCGTATGTTACTTGCCCAAAAGTACATTCATTTATTCTTTTAAGCATTTTTTTTCTTGGCACAACTCCCCTATATATCCACGAATGAACTGCGTAAGTTGTCGCTTCAATTCTGTCTGCAAATTCAGCAGGTCGTATGTTGCTTCTTTTTAAATATTCTTTTAATTTCATCGGTTACTTAATCCCATAGCGAAAATTGTTATACATGACGCAGATATCCAATACCCTGCCCACAAATAATCTTTTGTTATAAATATTTGATAAAGAAAATTACTTAAATACAGAGTAATAATCAAATAAGTAAAAATCTGCTTATTGCTAAATATTAAACTGATCATATCCATCATAATTTTCCAGTATTATTTTCTCATTGTTCATTCTTTGGTTTATCATTCTTTCGTGTTGCAACCTGTAAAATTTAGATACTTCATTTATATTCTTCTTAATAAATTTTGCTTTATTTGTATCATTTCGCTTTTCGATAAGGGATTGAATAATATTTTCTCCAAGTTTGTTATTCGCCCAATCACTAAAAATAACAGGGTTACTCCCAAGCTGATTATGGCAAAAAAAGCAATGAGCAAAAGCATTATAAATGTCAAAGCGTATCGAATAATTACCCCTGCCGAAAAGGTGAGAGCAATGCAAGCCTTGCCGATTGCCTTCTGGATAATATTTATTACAATATTCACAAGTCCATCCTGATCTTTCTCTTATGCATAAGCTAAAATATTTATCAGCAGGTAGTATCTTTATTCTCATGCTCACTTATAAATTCTGGTAAGTTTATATGTATTAAGGGCTTCAGGGCAGTTGACAACTGTTTACAAAGGTTACTGGCGTATGCAGTACATTCCACTATCCCATCTGCATCAGACAGTCGCAATCTACGCTGGTATAATGAACTTACAGCATTATCAAGCGATGTAAAGTAATAAATATTTTTCCATTTGTCGTATTTATTGCCATCTTTGGATGTATAGTTTTTCCGTTCTTGAACTATCCACTGTTCAGGATCACTAGATAAACGCCAATCTTCATCAATATTTATTATCATATCAATATCCTTTTCTGTTGTTCGCCTGTTGCGTTCGCCAAATATCAATTACATTAGATTCTGCTGTTATTTTCCACTTCAAATCTTCTTCTTCTTCAACTGCAATCTTATATCCTTCTAAAACTGCCAAGTAATCAGGATGACTTTGTGCCTTACTTTCTTTTTCAGGTATGGTTTTTCCATCGCAAGAAAGAAATAGCAAAGATTTTTTAGTTTTTAAAAATTGCTCAAGATATAATCTTTCAGATTTTGCTTTCGCAAACTTTCCAGAATTATCCCTGATGAAATCATTCGCCTGTTCTGCTCTTTGGTCTGTAATCATCTTTAAGCCTGTATGCGTTGGTATTTATAAAGCGTATAAATCTATGATCATTCGCTAGTGACACATCAGGCGGATCGGCTAAATCGTGTCCGAAATAGCCTACCGCCCAAGATAAAAATATTACGCTAAAACTAAAAAGGAATTTTATCATCCTGAAATTCTTTATCATTTTGCCTGTCTTGTTCCTGCTGAAATTCACTAATCTTCACAGAAATATACTCCTGACCTTTAGGAGATTTATTTGCCCATCCTGCAAGACGCATTTTCGTGCCATCTGGAAGAATAATATTGCCAGTGAAATCAGGTTGCTTATCTGACTTCTTGTATGAATTTGGAAATAATACACCGCTATTAATTTTGTCCATTACAACGCCCTCATAATTCTCTGATTTCTATTTGTGCTTGCTTTTTTTACTCCAGCAAATTCAATTAATCCAAGCCTTTCCAACTCGCTGTATCTAGCAGTAATTGAACTGGTTTCGAAAAGTGGTTTTTTCTTCATGTACTTTTTAATGACCTGTTCAGATATGCAACCATTTTTAAAACTTTTAATTATCTCGTAAACCTGCATTTGCATCGGTTTTGTTTTCATTTTCTTTGCCGATTGCTTGCTTGTGGGTGGGTTATTTTTTCTAGCCAGTCTTTTTGCATTTTCATTTTTAAATTTCATTTTTATTCCTCGCTTGAGTTGATATTATTGGTCAAGTACCACATTTTTACTGCTAAACTAAATATTTCATACTGCTTTAAAAGGTTTGCTTCCTCGTGTCCACAAAAATCAATATCTCCATTTTCTAAACATATAAAGACATTGGCACATTTTGCATCTTTCTTATCAAGACCAACCCTATAAGCAGATAATTGCATAGCGTGTTCTGGGTACGCCATCTTGCCAGCCTTAAATTGCCTTTCGTGTTGCTTTGTCTTGAAATCAATAATCCAATTATTGTTCTTATCAATTATGAGCAAGTCTGCCTGACCACCATAAGAAGATGTAATAAAATTTTTTTCAGAGTAAAACTTAGCATCTTCCGATAAATTACATGAATCAAATAAAAGATTAATTATGCTTTCGCATAGATCATAATCTTTATCATCTGGATATAATTCATCATCGATATAATTATGTATTTTGTCATGGAAATCTGTTCCAGCTTTCGGTGCTTCATCAAGACGCTCTTTCGTCTCTTGAATGATTGCATCCACGAAATCATCCATAAAGGCATACTTTTGTTCGCTTTTTGCAAATTGATAGTTATAGGCGGTCAGTATGTGTTCCCGAATTCTCCATAGATTCAAGCCTTCTTTGTTAAACATTGACATTATTGTAGTTACGGAAGGTCTAACCTCCCTGCCCTCACTTAACCACTTCTTAAAATCTCTTAAGGTTGACGCTCTGCTACTACCTTTAGATGACGTTGTGAAGTGCTGTGGAACAATCGTATCGTTATTTATTTTTTCATAAATGTGCATTTCATTTTCCCATTAGTTTTTTAATAAAATTTTTCGTTTCATCCTCTAAAATTTCCCACACCTCCTGCTTTTCTTCTTTAGTCAGATCGATCCATATTTCAAGCGTTCCAGATTCATCCTGTGCGAAAGCGTGCTGATTAATTTTCTGCGCTATCACCTTAAAATCTTTTTCTGGTTTTTTTGCTTTTTTTATTTCTGTGTTGTCCTGCGAATCAATGTCCCTTGAATCATCCAAAGCTAAAAGTCCTGATAGTGCATATTTTCTTGCGTATGAACTGCACGATCCAGTAATTTGTGCGGTGTCCATGCCTTTTTTGCTTTCGGATTCTCTGGCATATCCACAGCTAAATACTGTATTTTCTCCATCGGTAATTGTGGCTATCGATTTAATATAAATTCGATCACAAACGCTAACGAGTTCATCCGAAAGATTTATCATCAAATTTTTTTTTAGCAAATGCGGTTTCAAAGCCTCGAGAATTTGCTCACAAGATCGGTAGTGAAATTTGCTAAAATCGTTATATTGTTTTTTAGGAACCAATAGAGCTTCTTGTATCTCTGTAATCTTTTGTAAAAATTCTTTGTTCATTTTTCACCCTTTTTTTATTGTAAAAACATTACAAATAATACCATATTACAATAATTTTATAACTATTTTTTATTTACTTTATAAATCAATAACTTATAAGCGTATAAAAATCAACAAAAACCTTTACATTCATATGAATGTTAATTATTATATATTGACAGTTAAATAAAACGAGAGGTTAATAAAATGAACAAATCAACTTTTTTATACGGGATCACCTCAACCGGAACTATCCACAAGGCTATGGGGCAAAACTCTGCTCGATGCAGTCATGGTGGCAGGGGGCTCAGTATTCGAATATTAGAATCCGAACCCGTAAAAGGTAATTTCTGTAAAAAATGTTTCCCGAATAAATTGGGTGGCAAATAAAGGAGTGAGCAAGATGAAAAACCAATTAAACTACGAGTACAAGATTGAGTTTATTGATGAGTATGGCGACATTATTGATTATGATCACTTCGACAAACTGTCTGACTGTATGCTGGCTTTCTACAAACACGACAAAGGACATAAAGTGGAAATGTGCTTGGTGCGTGATGAAGGCAACAACGAGGATGGACTTCAAGACAGGCAACACGCCTACTTTTTTCAAGACGGCAAATTCTCTATCCCGAAAGAGTTTGATGGTGGTTGCCCTATTCCAAAAAGACATTTAAACCAAATAACAATACAGTCAAACGCATAAAAATAAACAGGAGATAAAAATGTATATACGTTATAGGAAAATCAATACCAGAATGACACCAAAACCTTTTATAAACTACGAATACTGGGAGGCTGATCCTTTTTGTCGTTTTTGGTTGAGAATTTACAGGTTTAATTTTGTTATATCATGGAGTAAATAACATGAAATATAAATATAACGATGGTGGCAGAGAGCAGGCTGGCTATAAAGGTAATGCCAGAGACTGCGTAACCAGAGCAATATCAATTGCATCAGGGCTTCCGTACAAGCAAGTCTACAAAGATATAAATTCTGTATCTAAGGAGATGCGTGTGGAATGTGGCGCAAGGACAGGAGTGCCTAAAAAAGTGTACTCCAAGTATCTTGGTGAGCTTGGATTTGAGTGGGTTCCCACCATGAGAATAGGTTCAGGGTGCAAGGTGCATCTTGTCGAATCGGAACTGCCAACAGGGAAAATAATAGTTCGGCTGTCAAGGCATCTATGTGCCGTAATTGATGGTGTGATCAATGACACTTACGATTGTAGTCGTGGTGGTAGCAGGTGCGTATACGGGTATTGGATTAAATGAAGCCCAACGCCAACAACCATTCAACTAGAGGTTAATAAAATGAAAAAAGAAGACAGAACAGATAGAGGGCATGGTAGCCCATACGACCGAGGTACAGCAGACGCTTATTATCAGCGTCAATTTAAACCGCATTATTTTGAGGGTGATACCCACCAGTCTTATCAATATGATCAATCTGAAATGTCAGTAATTGAGATTGACGAATATACAGATGGTTGGAATCATCAGAAAAAAGTAGGAATTTTCAAAGAATACGCATAAAAATAAACGGGAGATAAAAAAAATGAACAAGATCACACAAGAGTTTTTAGAATACACTGGTCATCCAGCCGGATATTTTTCAAGTCTACCGCCAGAGAGTGTATTTATAATCTCGGCTATCTATGGATCTAGCATAGATGAAGCCTGGATTATTGCCGAAGATTTGACTGGATCATTAGTAGATAAAAAGAAAGCGATCACAGATTTGTACGTAAAATTGAACAGAGAATATTACTCTGAGTTAAGTGAGGCACAGGTAGATAAGATAATTAGAATACAATCTCGCAAATGGCGTTAGTTTTTTTGCCCCACTTCGGTGGGGCTTTTAAAAAAAATAGGAGATAAAAAAATGAAAGATATACAAATGGATGCCGTAGGCACAGGCGAAGGCACACAGGCTTATGGTTATAGTCTCGCTGATGAAATGATGAAAGAACTTCCCGGCAGAAATGAGATGAACGTCTATATCGAGGAAGGGGACGAGGCTATTTGGATGGGATGGTCAGATGGAAGCCCTGTACTTGTTCTTGATCACTTATATATCGATCCCCAAAATCGAGGTAAGGGGATTGGTAAGCAGATATTAAAAATTAAGATGGACGAACTAAGTAAACGCTACCCCGGAATGGAATTAAAACTTTTGGCTGAACCACTAGATGACAGCATAGATACAGACAATCTAGTGGACTATTACGAATCACTGGGATTCACAGTGGCTGACTACGAAGATGGGATGTCTGGAGTCCCAATGCAAATAACGCTTCCAAAGAAGTAACCACAACAAACAGGAGAAAAAATGGTATGAACGGAAAATATTTAAAAAATTGGCGAAAATCTTTAGGACTGACGCAGACCGAAACGGCAAAAATTCTAGGATATGCGAATCACACGAGAATTTGCCAAATTGAAAATGGCAAAGGCAGAATTCCGAAAACAACGCTGTTGCTTATGGATAGAATTAAAGGAGATCAAAAATGAAGCAATTATTGACTGAAATTATAACTTTAATATTTACTGGTCTAATTTTTGGGTTACTTTTCTATGGGTATTTATCAGGGTGTGGAGAAAGCTACATCAACTCAATTGGAAAACGAATTTACTACCAATGTGAATAATATTATAATTTTATTATAAGTATAATAAGGAGAAAAAAATGAACGAACAGCAACAAGATCAAGAACATTCTCAACTTCAACATCAGCAGGAATTAGACCAGCAATGGCAGGAAATACTGCGCAATGATCCTGAATACGCTAAGTGGCTAGATACGCTTGAAAGTATGTCTGGAGGTGCAAGATGAAATGGTTTAAACACGACAGCACAGCCAACATGGACGCAAAATTACAAGACGTAATACTCGAATACGGCATGGAAGGCTACGGCTTGTATTGGTATTGCTTGGAGTTAATAGCGCAAACCGTGAAGCCTGAGTGTATTACCTTCGAGCTTGAACATGACAGCAGGGTAATTGCAAGAAATACCGGATTAGGCGTAGAGAAAGTACAGGTCATCATGAAACATTTCGTCAGTCTTGGACTTTTCGAAAATTCAGATGGAATTATTACTTGCCTCAAATTAGCAAGCAGAACTGATGATTACATAACTAAAATCAATCGTTTATCAAAGTCCGAACAAAATACGGACAATGTACGAACAAAATACGAAAAAGTTCCCTTAGATAAGATAAAAATAGATAAGAATAAATTAGAAAATAAAAATACTTATGTAAGTAAGAGCAAACCAAGCATTCAGGAAATTCGTGAATACATTTCAGAAATAAATAGTGCTATTGATCCAGTATATTTCTTTAATTATTACGAATCTAATGGCTGGAAAGTTGGCAAGAATCCTATGAAAGATTGGCGAGCGACTGTTAGAACTTGGAACACACGACAAAAAAGTGCATAAAAAAAAGGAGAAATTATGAATAAAAAATTAAAAACTTGTCCTGATTGCGGTATGTTAGCGAGTAACAATAAATGCGGGAATTGTGGATGGAAAGAAAAAGAGTACGCTGATAATAGATTCTGTGCTTATCGTGGATCAGTTGGAGAATGTATACTGCCGGGGACTAGAACAGAAGCAACTAGACCAGACGAAAATACAAGATGGTTCTGCACCTATCACGCAGAAAATAAAAATAATCAAAAAATATCTGACAAATATATTCAAGATATAAAAAACAAAAAAATTCAAATCGATCAAGTAAGCTGGCGAGACAAGGCACTATTAAGCAAAATGGAAGAACTCAAGGAAAAAAATTCATATTTATTTTATACGCCAACCAGTGAAGAAGAAAGAGATGAGTATCAACAAGTTGTTATGTCTTTTCTCAGAAGAAGGAAGCAAAAAACAAACTTGCCATACGATAAAAATAAGTTATTATCGTAATCTCATTTTATCTCCCCTAGCCGACTAACCCACACTGTCGGCAAATATTGAGGGCAGGTATAACAACTTGCCCTATTTTTTTGAGGTGAATTATGGCTATAAACACGATTTACCCGATTCAAATAAATGAAAATAAAATTAATCACGATGCAGTTTTTAAATTTGGTTATGATCCAGCAATAGGTACAGCAGAAGAAACTGTATGGGATAATGGAGGTATTTATTCTTATCCAACATCTGCAACACCAATGAAAGTAAGCAGTAGCGATAATTCAGATACATCAACTATTATAGTTTACGGGCTTGATTCTGATTACAACGAAATTACAGAGTCCTTAACAATCACTGGACAAACGGAAGTTACAACTACAAATAATTATATTCGTGTTTATCGAGCTAAAGTTACAGCAAATGTACCTAGCGGTGATATTTACATAGGCACTGGAACTGTAACACTAGGAATACCTGCGAATGTTTACGCTAAAATCTCCATAGGAGAAAATCAAACCTTGATGGCAGTCTGGACTGTCCCTTCAGGCTATACTGGTTATGTGTATCAATTCACCGTATCGTCAGGAACAACGTCAGTAAATAAATATGCAACTGGAAGGCTAAAAGTCAGGAATTTTGGTGAAGTGTTTCAAACAAAATCGATAGTGACTTTAAACAATACATTTATCATGTTCGAATTAGGTATGCCATTAGTGGTCGAAGAAAAATCGGATATCGAAATACGTGCCATAGTATCAAGTGGTACTGATGCAATTTCAGGAACATTTACGGTGGTGTATGTCAAGAACGAATGATGTAAGATAGATATCAGAATCTATCGAAATAGACATTAAACATTCTGAGTAAAACAAAATGAATAATGAACTCTCGTACGAAGATGCAAAAAACTTCGCAAATGCTTGGGATAAATATAAAGGTTCGGTACCAAAGATAGCGAATCATTTCAATATTAGCCAAAGAAATATTTTCAACAAAAGACGTAAAGTAGAAGAAATTCTAGGAATAAATCTTGAATCAGGATTTAATTATAGTCAAAAAAATTATCCTGAATATCAGAATTTAATTCATCAAAAAAATAAAAAGTATTCAATCGTAATAGGTAGCGATTACCACGAAGTCCCCGGAAAAAGACCAAAGGCATTTATAGCTTTCTTAGATTTCATAAAAGACGTTCAGCCAGAAGTAATTATAATTAATGGCGATTGGTTTGACTTCCCTTCAATATCACGACACGCACGTATTGATTGGCAAAAATTGCCATCAGTTGAGGATGAATTGATTGATGGAATTGCGAGAATGGAAGAAATAGAAAAAGCATCCCCAAAGTCTAAGAAATACTTTATTTTGGGTAACCACGATTTACGCTTTTCCGGCAAATTAGCTAACAGTGCGCATGAATTTGAAAATATTAAAGGCACAAAACTGGAAGACCATATTCCAAAATGGGATATTGGTATGTCAGTTGTTTTTAATGACTGTATGATTGTTATGCACAGATATCACGGTGGGCTTCATTCAAGTTATAACGATGTACTAAAAAGCGGTAGCAATATCGTTACTGGTCACGACCATAAACTAAATATACGACCATATACTGATTTCAATGGTATAAGATATGGAATTAAATCAGGCGTTTTATCCGACATATATTCCCCTGTTTTCTCTTATATGGAAAGCAAGCCTAGAGACTGGCAACCGGGATTTGTTTATATACACGTAGATGATCAGGTGATAATGCCTTACTGCTTGCCGTTAGTTTTAGATAACAAATCGAAACATTTAGGAAAAACTTTCTATTGCGGAAAGTGGTATGGCAAATAAATACCCACTAGTTCTGATATATTGGGAAGATCACACAGCAAGCGCACACTGGATTACAGAAGATAATTACAAGAACTCCAGCACATCAACAGCAGTGACAATTGGCTGGAAAGTGTTCGAAGATTCAAAGAAAGTTGTGATACATTCCAGCTATATTGACGATAATGACGAATATATAACATCAGGGAATGAATCGGTAATAGTTAAAAAAGCAATTGTGAAAGAATACTATCTTGAATTAATTGATTCATAATCAATAAAATATATAAATTTAGCGATAAAATATTTTAAGAGAATATATATAATGAAAAAACGTGGTAGACCAGCAATAGAGATAACTGAAGAAATGGTAAACAAAGCAGAAATGCTGTCTGCTCAAGGTTTAACTATGCAACAATTAGCTGACGCACTAGGGATTGGATTAAGTACAATATATGAAAAACAGGAAGATTATCCAGAATTTTTAGAAGCTATAAAAAGCGGAAGGGCTAAAGGCATAGCGACCATTACAAATGCATTATTTCAGAAAGCTAAAGATGGCGATAATGTTTCGATGATTTTTTACTTAAAGAACAGAGCAGGATGGAAGGATAAACTTGAGACAGAACACACAGGAAACGTCAAAATCTCAAACGATGCGTTCACAGAAATTCTTGCAGACCTTGACGAAATTGCAAGATATCGAGCAGATACGGACGATAGAGATATACACTAACTGGATTAATACCGCACGATCTAAACAACTCCCCAAATCAGGAAATTGGAATATCTGGCTAATTCTTGCAGGTAGAGGATGGGGAAAGACCAGAACTGGCGCACACGATATAATCAACTATTCCCTTAAAAATCCTGAAACAATATCTGCTGTCATTGCGCCAACTTTCGGAGATTTAAAACGTGTTATCTTTGAAGGTGTTTCTGGTCTTATAAAAATAATAAAGCCTGAATTATATCAAGGTGGCAATATCACGAAAGGGTACAATTCATCATCAGCACAGATAAATCTTCATAATGGCAGTAAGATTATAGGGTTTTCTGCAACCGAGCCTGACAGACTGAGGGGTTCACAATTCCACAGAGCATGGTGCGATGAGTTAGCATCTTGGCGGTATCCTGAAGCGTTTGATCAGTTAATGTTCGGTCTAAGATTAGGAGATCATCCCCAATGTGTAATCACAACAACACCAAGACCAACAAAGATTATAAAAGATTTAATTAAACGTGATGATGTAATACTTACAACTGGCAACACTTTCGAGAATGAAAAAAACCTTGCCGATACAGCTTTAAAAGCATTTAAGGAGAGATACGAAGGCACTACGCTTGGCAGACAAGAACTATACGCTGAAGTGCTTGAAGATGTTGAAGGTGCGTTATGGAACAATAGGTTAATCGATAACTCAAGGATAGATAAAAATAAAATTCCAAACATGGAAAGAATAGTGGTTGGAATTGATCCTGCAACAACCAGCAACAAGAACAGCGATGAAACAGGAATAATAATAGGAGGAAGATGCAATAACGAATATTATATTCTCGATGATATAAGCGGAAGATATACGCCTGACGAATGGGCAAGAAAAGCAATAGAATTCTATTATCGTTATAATGCTGATAAGATAATATGCGAAACTAATAATGGCGGTGATTTGGTTGAACAAATTATTAGAAATATCGATAATGCGGTAAGCTATAAAAAAGTAACTGCAACGAGAGGTAAAATTCTAAGGGCAGAGCCGATTTCAGCTTTATATGAACAGAAAAAAGTACATCATGTAGGATACTTTTCTGAATTGGAATCGCAGATGGTTACATATACTGGTGATATTAAACAAAAATCACCTGACAGACTTGATGCCCTAGTGTGGGCATTAACAGAACTTAGTCATTCGACAGGAAATGCAATCTGGAGAATATCATAAATGGCAATATTTGATCGCTTTCGCAAAAGCAATAATTTTCAAACTAAAGAGTCACCAATTGTTATGTATAACAATACGACTTATTCAACATCAACAAAGGAAAGTTATTCAGACTTTGCGACTGAGGGGTATAAGAATAATGCCATTGTATACCGTTGCGTCAATGAGATATCACAAGGTGCGTCAAGTGTTCCGTTTAAGGTTTATGATGGGAATGAAGAATTAGAATCTCATCCAGTATTAGACATTCTATATCGACCGAATCCAACACAAGCAGGCGTGGAATACTTTCAAGAAATCTATTCAAATTTATTAATATCTGGCAATAGTTACGAAATGATGATTAAAAATAGCCAGAATCAACCAACTGAATTGTATTCACTGCGTCCAGATAGGATAAAGATAAAATCATCTAAGAGATTAACGCCAGCAGGATATGAGTATGTAATAGATGGAAAAATTATTGAATTTTTTTCTGTCGATCCAATATCAGGACAGTCAGATATCAAACATCATAAACTTTACAATCCGCTTGATGATTATTATGGGCTTTCTCCAATATCATCTGCTTCAGCAGATATTGACCAACATAATCTATCTGCTAGACATAATGTCGCTCTGCTTCAGAACGGTGCTAGACCTTCAGGGGCGATTGTTTTCAGACCTAAAGACGAATCAGGGCAATCAGTACAGTTAAGCGAAGGTCAAAGGGCGCAGTTGATATCTGATCTTGAGTTAAGGTTTTCTGGCAAGAATAACGCAGGAAGGGCGATGTTACTTGAAGGTGATTTCGACTGGAAAGAAATGGGGTTATCCCCGAAAGATATGGACTTTCTGCAACTTAAGAACACATCAGCAAGAGATATCGCTTTATGCTTTGGCGTTCCTGCTCAACTTGTTGGGATACCCGACAGTCAGACGTATGCGAATATGGCAGAAGCAAGACTGGCACTGTACGAGGAGACAATAATACCGATTATGAAAAGAATGGAATCTGATTTAACCGAATGGCTAGGAAATATATATCAAGAAGACATAAAAATTATTTATGACGTTGATTCCATCCCTGCAATTGCGGAAAGGCGAAGGAAGATATACGACAATATAACTGTCGCAGTACGTGAAGGCATTATTACAAGAAATGAAGCAAGACAACGATTAGGGCTTGAGCCTGTCGATGGTGGCGATGATATTCTTGTCCCTGCAACTCTTTTTCCGCTTGGCGCAGATACAGACACGAACTTAACGCCTTCTGACGCAGGGAAGATGGTATATGATATTGAAGAAAAGGCTGTAAACACCATACCAACTGATGAAATGGCTGAAGAAGCACAAAAGGGTTTAGATTGGCGAAAAGAATTCAATAGAGGTGGAACTGCTGTGGGTGTAGCAAGGGCGAATCAGCTAATTAACAAAGAAAGACTTTCACAAGATACGGTTAAAAGAATGAATTCCTACTTCGCAAGACATGAAGTCGATAAGCAAGCGGAAGGATTTAATTATGGTGAAGATGGATACCCAAGCGCAGGCAGGATAGCTTGGGCGTTATGGGGCGGTGATGCAGGGCAAGCATGGGCGAAAAGAAAAATAAAAGAATTTGATGATGAATAAAATATATTACAAACAAAAGCCGAGAAGAATACCGCAACGACAGGAATACAAGATAATACAGCGTGAAGCAAGCAATTATGAAAAGAGACTTTATTCTAATTTAGTTAAAACATTTACAAGTATATTTACAACAATTTCATCAGAATATTCGGATACTGGAAGATACCCTGTCCGTGACCAAATAAATGAAAAGATAAATCAGGTTCTTTTGCCTTTTTATCGCCAAATTATAACAAGATTTTCCAAAAGACTTATCGATGATGAAAGATATCGAAAGCAGGAAGGATTAACTGAGTTATTGGTAATCAAGTATATTCAAGAACATGGTGCTGAAAGTGTTACAGCCATATCTCTAACGACAAGAAAAAGATTGCAGAAGATTATAGAAAATGGTTTATCCGAAGGATTGAATAATCAAGAAATAGCTAAAAATATAAAAGAACTTTCTAAATCGAACTTCACAAGATTTAGGTCTGCAACAATAGCAAGAACAGAAACGCATAGCGCATTAAACTACGCCCAACTTGAAACTGCTAAAAATTTAGAAATACCGAACTTAAAAAAGCAATGGATGTCTGCGCTAGATGACAGAACGAGAGAATGGCATAGAAATATGAATGGCGTAAAAGTTGGCATGGATGAAAAATTTACAGTAACATATAAGGGAATACCATATCAGATGGATAGACCGGGCGATCCTGCTGGCGGTGGCGCAAATGTTATTAATTGCAGATGCGTTTTAATTTTCGTTGAAGATGAAGATGCCAATACCTAAACCACGAGCAGGTGAAAACGAAGAAGATTTTATTGGTCGTTGCATGAGCAATACCACGATGACAAGCGAATATTCAGATAGTGATCAAAGGTATGCTGTCTGTGTTACCAGTTTTAGAGAGAAGGAAACGAAAGAAATGAAAACCTTATATCTTGATTGTGATGCAGAGATAAAAGCAGTTGCAGATTCAGAAGAAAAAGGCGAATTCATTGGTTATGGTTCTATCTTCGGAAATAAAGATTTAGGGAATGACATAGTTTTAGAAGGTGCATTTTCTAAATCGATAAAACGAAAAGGCGCAAAGGGAATTAAGATGCTGTATCAACATAATGCGTCAGAGCCAATTGGTGTATATGATGAAATTGTTGAGGATTCCAAAGGTCTTAAGGTAAAAGGCAGACTTGCAATGGGAACTCAAAAGGGCAGGGAAGTTTACGAATTAATGAAGATGGGCGCATTATCAGGGCTGTCCATCGGATATCGAGTAGACGCTAAAGGATATCATTATGATGATAAAAAGCGTTATTTGAAGGATGTGGATTTGATGGAAATCTCAGCAGTGACATTTCCGATGAATCCCCGTGCTACTGTTCAAGCAGTAAAGGCAACAGATCGCACAGCTAGAGATTGGGAAGAAATCCTGCGAGATGCAGGAGGGCTTTCACGATCTCAAAGCAAAATGGTTGCAAATGCAATTATCAAATCTCTTGATCAGTGGGAAGCTGACAAAGTGACAGAAACTGATGTATTAGATCAGTTAAAGAAACTTGAATCTATTTTAAAACAGTGAGGAAAAAAACATGGATTATGACATGAGTGAAGTAAAGTCAGCCATCGAAGCCACTGGTCGAGCATTTGAAGAATTTAAAAAGACCAATGACGAAAGGCTGAAATCTATTGAAACTAAGAATCACGTTGATCCTTTGGTCGAAAGCAAACTGAGCAAGATCGAAGATGAACTTAATTCTTTGGAAAAGATTAATCAGGACATTACCCTGTCTGCTAAGAATCAAGAAAACATTCAGGAAAAATTAAGCGAAATCGAAAGTTACATCAAGCGTCCTGAAGTTGGAATGAACAGCAAGCAGATCGACAAGAACTTGGAGATATACACCAAGTACCTTCGCAAGGGCAAAGAAGGTCTTGAAGATGCTGAACTCAAGGCATTAACAGTAGGCACTGATGCTACTGCTGGATATCTTGCACCTGAACAGTATGTAGAAGAACTGCTGAAAACTGTCACAGAAACTTCGCCTATTCGTCAGATTGCTCGTGTTCGTCAGACAAGCCGTAATTCGATCAGACTGCCTTCACGAACTGGCACTTTTAGTGGTGCTTGGACTGCTGAAACAGGTACACGAACAGAGACAACAGGTTACACCGTAGCCGTTGATGATATTGCTACCAACGAATTGTACGCTTTGGTTGATATCTCTGAAGCACTTCTTGAAGATAGCGTTTTCAATCTTGAAGCAGAAATGGGTATCGAGTTTGCCGAGCAGTTTGCAAAGGCTGAAGGTACGGCTTTCGTTAGCGGTAATGGAACGAACAAACCAGAAGGATTTACTGTCAATGCTGACGTTACGTCAGTAAGTGGTGGTAGCGGTGCAGTTACAGCCGATACCCTTCTTGATCTTGTTCACGCAATATCTTCACAGTATGCACCTAATGCACTATTTGTTTTCAATCGTGCAACGCTTGGAGATATCCGTAAACTGAAAGATACGGCAGGTCAGTATGTTTTCCAGCCGGGAATGTCAGGAATAACTGGAGTGCCTAATACTATTCTTGGGTATTCTTACGTTGAAGCGCCTGATATGCCAGATGTTGCATCATCTGCCAAGTGTATTACTTTTGGTGATTTTCGTTCTGCTTATACCATTGTAGATCGTGTCTCCATGAGTATTATGCGTGATCCGTTTACGCAAGCTACTTCAGGCAATGTTCGGTATATTGCCCGTAGGCGTGTAGGTGGTCAGGTAGTAATAGCTGAAGCAATCCGAAACTACGTTCCGACTGCTTAATCAGTAATAAGGGGGGGTATCTTCGGATATCCCCTTTTTTTATTTGTGAGGTTGATATGAGTGTCATTATGATAAAACCCTGTAAAGGGATAACTAACGAAAACGGTTCTGAAACTAAACTTTATCAAATTGGTGAAGTTATAGAACAAGATCACCAGTGGCAAAAAGACTTAGCAAAAGGTTTTATTAAAAGAGGATTTGCACAAGAAACTCAAGCAGTAAATAAGTCACCAGAAACAAAAAAGAAACGAACAAAGAAAAAAGCGTAGGTGTCTAATTGACAAAGACTGTCGATAGCAACATTTTAACGCAAATACAGGGCGATTCTGTTGTTCCCTATTTTGCAATTGAAGCGGATTTTGGATCATCTCAATATCTTAGACTATGGACAGGATACGGCTCAATAACAATTGATAGCGAGACATATACTGGAAGCGGAAACTTACTCAGCATTTCACCTGCGGAAGAAACAGCAGAAATAAAAGCGCAAGGGTTACAGATAGCATTATCTGGCATACCATCAGACATATTAGCCTATGCACTTGTAGCAGAATACCAAAATAAAAATTTAACTTTGTATTTTGGCGTTCTTGATGAAACTACAAATCAGCCATCAGGAAATCCATATATCCTTTTTAAAGGGTTAATGGATGTAATGACAATAAACGAATCTTCCGAATCTTTAGTTATTTCTGTAAACGCAGAAAACAGATTATTGATATTGGAAAGAATATCTGGTCTGCGATATACAAATGAAGATCAAAAAAGATTATTCCCAAATGATGTTGGTCTTGAATACGTTGGTTCTATACAAGATAAGCCTATTATATGGGGAAGTGGTGGTGGAACAAAAGTAAGAGATGACTACGATGATGACTGATAATCTAAATCAAGTTATCGATGAATGGAGAAATAAAAAGTTTGTATGGGGCGTTTCTGATTGTTGTCAGTTTGCTATTGCTTGCGAGAAATCAATAAAAGGAAAAATAAAAAATCAGGAAATGATTGAATCCTTGTCTTATTCAAGCAAAGAAACAGCAACGAAAGAATTCAACAAACTTGGATATAATAATTTTCTTCATTATATAGATTCAGCATATAAGCGTATTAATAAAAATCTTGTTAAACGTGGTGACTACGGGCTGATAAGGACAGATAATAATTTTTCAATTACTGTAAATCTTGGAAATTATTTTGCTGGAATGAGTGAGGAAGGATTAGTTTTTTTTAGAAATCATGAGCTAATAAGAAAAGCATGGGCAATTTAATTAAAATATTATTATTGATGATAGTGCCTAGTGTAGCTATGGCTGATCCAGTATCAGCTATAATTGCAACAATAGCTTATGCTGGCGGTACTTATGCGACAGTTGGCGCAAGTGCTTTATCAATAGCAATGGTAGCTAAAGTATTTGCCTTGAATCTTGCATTAACTGGTGTAGCCAAAATATTAGCACCTACTCCCAAAAGAATAACATCAAGAAATATTAATAATTCACAGACCGTAATGGTCAGAAATTCGCTTGAGTCCAGAAAGGTCGTGTATGGTCAAACAAGAACATCAGGAACAATCGTATATGTGCAAAATACGGGAAATTACCTAAATTTAATAATTGCCATTGCAACCCATGAAATACAATCTTTCGATAAATTTTATTTTAATGACGAAGAAGTTACGATTGATGGATCAGGAAATGTAACATCACCAAGTAAATTCGTAGGAAAAGCAAAAATATTTACAAGATTGGGAACTGATTCCCAAGCATCAATTCAAGAACTTGTAGACCTTACAACAGAAGATTACGAGAATGTTGATGGCGAATGGACAGAAAATCATAAGTTAAGCGGTATTGCTTACATTTATGCACAACTCTACAACTCTCCAGAAGTGTTTAATGGAATTCCAAACATATCTGCATTAGTAAAGGGTGCTAAAGTATATGACACCAGAACAACTACAACATCATATTCATCTAATCCTGCACTTTGTCTTTATGATTACTTAACAAATGACAGGTACGGTCTTGGAATAGATTCTTCAGAAATAGATACAACATCATTCAATGTTTCTGCTAATGCTTGCGATGAAACTGTAAATAAAAAAGATGGGACAACAGAAAATAGATACGAGACACATGGAGTTATAACAACAGGCGAAACATATTCTAATAACATAGAAAAAATATTATCATCAAATCATGGAATTATTTTCTATTCTGGCGGTAAATTTCACACAAAAGCAGGCGTATATCAAACGCCAACAATAACAATATCTGAATCAGATATCATTTCCGATTTTGTTGTTGAAACCAAAACATCAAGAAGGGATAACGCCAATGTAATAAGAGGAACATTTATTTCTGAAGATGATAATTTTCAGGCTGTTGATTATCCTCCTGCTACATCGGATACATTTTTAACGCAGGATAATAATATAAAGAATGAACTTGATTACCCATTACCTTTAACTAAATCGCACACAATGGCGCAAAGGATAGCCAAGATTGCCCTTTACCGAAACAGGGAACAAACAACGGTCAGGCTAAAAACAAACCTACAAAACGCTTTTGAGTTACAAGTAGGCGATAACGTCATGGTAACCAACGAAAGATATGGCTGGTCTAGTAAAGTATTTCAAGTGGCACAGTGGGGAATGGGAATTTCAGAAAATCAATTATCAGTTGATTTAGTGCTAAGAGAAATATCTAGCGATGTGTATTCTTGGAATGAAAATATAGATGAAACAGTATTTTCAAGAAATAACACTAATTTCTTTGTCATTAAAACATTAAATACACCGGGCTTAACTCTTTCTGAAGAACTAAGAATATTTAATGAAAAAGTTATTACTGTTATTAAGGCTAATGCCTCATCTTCAGATAATTTTCATTCCAGATTCGAGGTGCAAATTAAAAAGAACATAGACACACAATGGATACCCATAGGAACATCAAGCAATAATTTATTTGAATATATAGATGCTGAAGATGGTGTTATATATAACGTAAGAGTTAGATCAATAGGTTCATTTCAACAGACTTCAGCATGGAGAATTGTGAATATAACGCCAGAAGGCAAGACCGCACCGCCATCTAATGTAACAAATTTTTCAGCCAATGTTGTCGGTGATCAAACAGTATTATCATGGTCTGCTGTTCCAGATTTGGATTTGTCCCATTATGTGATTAGATTTAGGGATGGTTACGGTGTCAGTAGACCTAATAACTACTCAAACGCAAGAACCATTTACAAGAAGATACCAAGACCTGCAACAAGCGTCACAACTCCCACATTAAACGGAACTTATTATATAAAGGCAGTTGATAAGCTTGGATTTGAAAGTTTAAATTCAACATCTATAACAACAAGCGTTAAGTATTTTGGATATCAAGGTTTATTAACTGGATACGGCAGAGCGCAAACCATACAAGAAGATTCTGCATTTGCAGGAACTTTAGATGATGTTGCTGTCGTTGACAGCCAGCTTGTACTTGATACATCGATAAACTTTGATTCTGCTTCAGGTGATTTTGATGATTTAATTGGTAGATTCGATGGTGGCGGTGGATATGTTGACAATGAAGGAACGTACACCTTTTCCAATGTTTTAGACTTGGGCGATATTTATACGGTTAAATTAACGTCATATATTGACTTGGAAAGAAAAGATTATGTTGATGTTTTCGATGATGCGTCAGGTAATTTTGACGCAAGATCGGGATTGTTTGATGGCGATCAGGCAGAGAATGGAAAAACAAACGCAGATTTATACGTTAGCTACACAGATGACGATCCAACTGGTACACCAACATGGTCGGATTATAGACTTTTCGTATCAGGTTCATATAATGCAAGGGCTTACAGATTTAAAGTTATAATGCAGAGTGAAGATTCTTCTGCCAGTCCTGCAATCAACGAATTAAGAGTTTATGCTGATATGATATATACTAATCGACAAGGCGATGATGTATCTAGCGGTGCAGGGGCTAAAGCAATAACATTTAGTCCTGCATTTTATCCAGCTTACGGATCAAGTGATTCAAGAAATTCAAACCTTAAAATTTCTGCGCAGGATTTGCAAAGCGGAGATTATTACACCATAACTGGGAAAACAGAAAGTGGATTTACGATCACTTTCAGGAATAGCGGTGGAACTGCTGTTAATAGAACATTTGATTATCTGGCAACAGGACTGAGTGAATTAAATAATTAGAGGAACACATTATGTCACAACACGACTTAGATATTGCAAATCAAGGCTTTCCAAACTTCAGGGCAGATTTAAATAATGCTTTGCAGGCATTAGGTTCTGTATCAGCAGGTGCAACAGAGCCTTCCACGATTTATGCTTATCAATTGTGGCTAGACACAAGCACTACACCATCAACGCTTAAACAAAGAAATGGCGATAACGATGCTTGGGTGTCTCTTTTTTATATTGATCAATCCACAGACTTAATGTCGCTTCCTGATATTGCTGGAAATCTAACTTTATCTAATGGAAATCTAACTTTGACGAGTGGCGATATAACTGTATCTAGTGGTGATCTCACTGTATCGTCTGGTGATATAATAAATTCTGATGGTAGTATTTTAGTAGGAAACGCCTCAAGCATATCTGTGGGTAGTACTAGTAAGGAGATACAAAGTCACGGAATTGGCTCAGAAGGTGGTATATCGGTTACTAGGTTTAGTGCCAATGTGTCAGGTGCGAGTGTGGTAATAGGTAAAAGTCGAAGTGCTTCGATTGGCTCGTACTCAGCCATCAATAGCGGAGATGGTATAGGTTATATAATCTTTGCGGGTGATGATGGAACTGACTTAAACACACAATCTGCTTTTATATTATGTAGCACAGAAGGCACGATTGCGACAAATCAAATACCGGGCAAACTAGAACTATGGACTGCCAACTCTGGTGGAACAGTGACGCAAGGGCTAGTACTCGACTCATCACAAAACGTAGACATACCTAATGGTGATCTAACTGTATTAGACAGGTTTGAAACAAAAGAGATAACAATTTCTGATAATTCCTATGCTATTGTCACACCACCCCGAAAAGGTGGATGGTGTATCTTTACATTTGGCGGTGACAGCACGACACCCGGAAACACATCATCAGCACTATTCTTTTATGACGTTGGCACTTCATTAGCCGGAAACATTCAAACAGATGTAAGCACAAACGTCACCATTGCCACAGCAAACAGAACTGGCACAAGTGGTCCTGACGGGTCTATGAATATCGGGATTCGATCAAACGTAATACATTTTGAGAATCGTGTTGGTTTAACAAAAAACATTCAAATTACATTTGTTTAGGGATAACTATGAAAGCAGAACATATAAAAGAAAACTACTACATTGTTACTGACAATGCCAATAAAACCCATGATGTGTATATAAAAGCAGGAGGCAATGAACAGGATGCAATTGACTGTTATCTTCAGGCTTGTGAAGGCAAAACTGGAAAAGGGTTTAATGATTTGTTGGGTTTGGGACTTGATCAAGAGCAACTAATCGATCTTGGCATCATGGATTTATGCCCAAAAACAAAGACCATAAAATTGATTGATGGTAGACAGATCACGCCATGCTGTGATCCATTAACAGTTTGTCCAGAAAAAAATGGCATAGAGAATATATGCGCCATTGTTCACACGCCAGAAATCAAAACAGAATATAAAGAATCGTTGATTAAGAGTATACAAGATGATTAGTGATAAACTGTACGAGATTTACACCAAACACCCAGTGGGTCAGTACATGATTAACCTGACCGTTCTGTATCCGTTCCTTGTTATTGATCAATTAATAAACACGATTCTTGGCGGTAGTCCTGCCGAAACCGTATCTGGCAGATTAAGCAGGGCATACAATCCACTTGCAACCTTCATCAAGAAATACTTGGAAAAGATTGACGCAAACCACTGTGACGAGTGGTCCACGAAAAACTATCCACTTTATGAAATATGGAAGTGGAAATAACTAAGGAAAATTGAAATGGGAAAAGATAAAAAAACACCTATTAAAATTAATGACAAAGATTATTTTGTTGAAGATTTAACCGAGCAGCAGGTTGCTATGGTTAACCATATACAAGACCTTGACAGGAAACTGTCCAGCATGAGATTTAATATCGAACAGCTTTCTGTTGGCAGGGAGGCATTTATGAATGCCCTGAACTCAACTTTACAATAGAAATAAATATATGCCATTAGTGCCTCTAGAAATCCAGCCTGGAATCTATCGAAACGGGACTGACCTACAATCTGCGAACAGGTGGCGAGATGCCAACTTGGTGCGTTGGGTTGATGGAACAATGCGTCCTGTCGGTGGGTGGGTAGTTAGAAGCTCAACTGCTGCGAATGCTTCAATCAGGGGTATGATTGGCTGGACTGATAACTCAGATGATAAATTCGTTGTTGGTGGCACTTACTCTAATCTATACGTTTGGAATCAAAGTGGAACCAGATATGACATTACGCCATCTGGATTTACATCTGGGATAGAGGACTCTGCAACTGACATTGGATATGGTGGTGGTCTGTATGGCGATTCTTATTACGGGACACCAAGACTAGAGGCAACTACGCCTCAACTTGTAACAACATGGTCACTGGACACATGGGGCGAGTACATGGTTGGCTGCACCATAGACGATGGCAATATATACGAATGGCAGTTAAACACAGCAACGCCTGCTGCCATTATTAGTGGCGCACCAACCAGCAACAGGGCAATTATCGTAACAGAAGAAAGATTCCTGTTTGCCCTGGGTGCTAGTGGAAATAACCGCCTTGTCAAATGGTCTGACAAGGAAGACAACACCTCCTGGACTGCTTCAGCAACAAACGAGGCTGGAGACTTAGAATTACAGACAGAGGGTGAAATAATGTGTGCCATCAGGGTCAGAGGGCAGACCTTGATACTGACAACCATAGACGCACACGCTGCAACTTATCAAGGACCACCATACGTTTACGGAATAGAGCGTGTTGGGTCATCATGTGGAATAGTCTCACAGAAAGCAGTAGCCAACATAGGCACTGGTGCTGCCTGGATGGGAAGAAAATCATTCTTTATCTACAATGGTGGAGAGGCTCAGAAGTTACCATCCCCTGTCTCTGACTACGTCTTTTCTGACATAAACACATCCCAAATAAGCAAGGTATGGGCTGTGACTAATGCCAGGAACAGTGAGATATGGTGGTTTTATCCATCATCAAGCAACAGCGAATGCGATAGATACGTTGTTTATAATTACACAGAAAATACATGGACTATTGGGCAGTTAGCCAGAACGTCTGGAATTGACCATGGAGCATTGCAAAGACCTGTATGGGCATCTGCTAATGACTACCACCTGTATGACCATGAATATGGATACAACTATGGTTCACTGACACCTTACGCTGAAAGTGGACCAATAATGATTGGAACTGGAGACAGTGTTGCCTCAGTAGTTGAGATGATCCCAGACGAGAAGACTCAGGGTGAAGTGACAGCAATATTCAAAACAAGGTTTCATCCCAATGACGTAGAACGTGAATATGGACCATATACCATGTCAAATCCAACCTCAGTAAGATTCACTGGTAGACAGGTACGCATGAAAGTACAGGGTAATCAATTATCCGATTGGAGGGTAGGAGTTAACAGGCTCGATATTATCCAAGGCGGTAGACGTTGAGCGAAAAGCCACCAGTTCCGGCTGGAGGGTCACTTGATACTTGGGCAACCAGGGTCTACGCATATCTCATACGAACAAGAAGCAAGCTGGCTCAATTAGTCTCAGGCGAGTCTGCATCAGAAGACGGAATTATCCTTTGGGACAGAGAGAATAAATATCCCGTTGTGTCTAGGGACGGTGTTTATAAACAAATAATACTTGAGGATGGTCATGCATATTTAACTCGATCTACTGATGTTACCGCTATTTCTGCTAACACTGCTTACGCAATAGAATACGATTCCCCCAGTGACGCTGTGGGAATATATCTAGATGGCACTGATGCGACTAAGATTGTATTTTCTGAAGCTGGAGAATATTTACTTAACTTGTCGGCTCAAATTTCAACATCGACATCAAGCTCAGTAAACTTTTATTTTTGGGCTAGAATCAATGGAACAGATGTACCAAAATCAACAATGTTCAATTCATTAAAACAAAATAACACTACTCTCGTAGTATCAAAAAGTGCTATATTTGAACTAGAAGCTAACGATTATATGCAAGCTATGTGGGCAGTAGACGATACAACAGGAATATTAGATGCAACAACAGCAACAGCATTCGCACCAGCAGCACCAGCAACTACTCTATCAATCGCACGAATTCACGGCTAAGGATACAGTAAGAGAGTTTATAAGGTGTCAAAAATGGATAGAAAATGCTTTGAAGTATTCTGGCGGTACGCACGAAACAATAGACATTTTCTATGGTATAATGGATCGCAGAATGCAGCTTTGGCCTGCTCCTGATGGGTGTTTGGTAACGGAAATAGTTTCATATCCCAGGAAGAAAGTTCTGCATATCT
>Ga0208425_1000095_pt1 | contig 31498 bp, 49 predicted proteins | sample DEB08_DNA_4_FD_185496 | JGI IMG/M metagenome (GOLD analysis project Ga0208425, IMG submission 185496) | Aqueous microbial communities from the Delaware River and Bay under freshwater to marine salinity gradient to study organic matter... | ecosystem: Environmental > Aquatic > Marine > Coastal ...
GAGCTTCTTCAGCGTTGACGTCAGCTTTGCGATCATCGATTTCAGCAGAAAGAGCGATATTGATAGCAAGCTCAGCAGACTCAGCACGAGCAAGCTCGGTGGAGTCAGCAGCTACTAGTAGAGCTTCGACGGATTCAGCACGAGCCTTCTCTGTAGAGTCACCAGCAGCACGTTCTACTACCTCAGTAGAAAGAGCGATATTGATAGCAAGCTCAGCAGACTCAGCACGAGCAAGCTCGGTGGAGTCAGCAGCTACTAGTAGAGCTTCTACGGATTCAGCACGAGCCTTCTCTGTAGAGTCGCCAGCAGCACGTTCTACCAACTCGGTGGAGAGACCAGCGGTGAGGATAGCCTCAACGGACTCAGCACGAGCTTCTTCAGCGTTGACGTCAGCTTTGCGATCATCGATTTCAGCAGAAAGAGCGATATTGATAGCAAGCTCAGCAGACTCAGCACGAGCAAGCTCGGTGGAGTCAGCAGCTACTAGTAGAGCTTCTACGGATTCAGCACGAGCTTTCTCTGTAGAGTCGCCAGCAGCACGATCTACTACCTCATTAGAAAGAGCAGCATTGATAACAGCCTCAACGGACTCAGCACGAGCCTTCTCTGTAGAATCGCCAGCTTCACGAGCAGCTACCTCTGTAGAGTCAGCAGAAGTCAAGTTAGCCAAAGCTGTGTTAAGAGCTAGATCGCCAACACCAACACCAGAAACCTGAAGGACAGCAGCTAGATCACCAGAGTCATCAAGCATGTCCTTCTGTAGGACTAAACCATTATTACTAGTTTCAGTAATTTTAGCCATGTTATTTCCTCCTTGGGAAAGATTAATTTGGACCGACTGAGAATCTACAGTGCCATAGACATTTGTAGCTCTCAATTTATACGAAACTGTTTCAGAAATTGTAACCGATTTTGAAACTTGTCCTGTAACCGTTTCTGTATTCGTAAGTAGTCCGCTGACATACTTTAAGAGTTGTAAAGTAGTGCCAAAATCAGCATCCCATGACAAAGTCACAGAGCTACCATTTGTAGCACTTGTAGCGGACGTAGAAAAAGAATTTATAACGGGGTCTATTTTGGCGTATCCGTCAGAATCAGTCTCTAGATCAGCAGCAGCGATACCATGATTTAGAGTTAAGAAAATATCATCATAAATACCACCAGCAGTCTGACCATAAGCAAAGTCACCACCTATACGAATATGTGGTGTGCTACTACTAGCTTCATAAATGTCGCCTGTTTGAGTTGTGTCAGACCAAGTTGCTGGGTTTCCATCATTATCTGTGATAACGCTTCCAGTGGCATCAAAAAGAGTATAGTAAAAAGCACCACCAATTCTACTAGCATAAATCTTGATCCAAGGGTTACCAGTTAAATCAATATCAAAAGCTTTAGATTTTGACGATGTTCCGTTGCCATACCTAAATTTAGCATACAGATTGTAGTCATCTTGTGCGTCTGAAGATAGATCAGCACTATGATAAACTTCTACTGCTGCTCCAGGAGAGTATTGGAATAGGTGTCTTTGACCACTTCCTCCATAGGCACTATTGTTTGGTTGCCACCAAAAAGCAACTGTAATATCACCTGTGCCTAAATTTGGAAGAGCATCAGAACCATTGACGTTATAACCTGAATAGAGAGTAGCTCTTGAGGAAGTGGAAGTTCCAATTTCCCAAGCACTACCTGAACCATAACGACTACTGCCAGTTACTGCTTGTGCGCCATAACTAGCAGTTAAAAAGACTCCGCTATATAGATCAGTCTGGCTTCCTGTCAGCCAGTGATAAACATTAGCCATCATCGTTCCTCAAAAAAAGGGGAAGAATATAACTTATGAAAAACTGTTTAGGAACTTGTAAATACAGAAACGGTTACAGTAACCTGATTGTCTCGGGCAGTTTGTCTTACCGTGGACACTGCCTTTAACGTCTTATATAGATTTTTATTCTATCTTTTTTTCAATTATTTTTAGATACAAAAAAAGCCCCCCGAAGGGAGCTTCTCTTGTTGGAGGAAGGTGAGGGATTCGAACCCTCGGTGGGTTGCCCCACACAGCATTTCCAATGCTGCACCATCGGCCTCTCGGTCAACCTTCCTTAGGAGGCTATCATTATGTTTCTAATATAAATTAAAACCTTTCATTCTTTAATATTAAATTTCTTGTTTCTGCGATTGAACTATTTTGCTCTAAAGCAGTGACAGTACCATTAGTATTTTCACTACCTTGATCATGCCAGAGTATTTCCTTGTCATCTGTAGGTCTATAAACTAATACTGGTACTTTGTTTTTTGCTGCCCTCATACAGAACATGATATCTTCACCTGTTTTTATTGTATAAACATCTTCAGAAAACAAATGCTTTAAGTGTGATTTTTTAAAAACCATGCCGCCGCAAAGATAAGTACACTCAATAAGTCGTGTTTCAGAGCCAAAGTATTCATCGTAAGCCTCCCTTACTCGCTCGAATGGAGCGACGAAGATACCTTTAGAATCTCTGAAATCGTTCTTATCGATGATCCAGCCATATTGCTGTACAATGCAATCATTATCTCTTACAATCTCTAGCATTGTTTTGCAATATTCTTCTCCTGGCTGCCTATCATCATCTAAGGTTATAATATAATCTGTAGGAGCAGTTTGAGCTAATTGGTATCGACCTATATATTTGAAGTCATGATCTGAAACAATGTATTTTATATTTTTGTATTTATCGGAGTATTTTTTATAAGCCTTAAATTGCTCTGCTGAGGGGCAGCCAAAGAAACAGCCCCAAATCTGCTCAGGAAGATGACTTTGGTCAAAAATAGATTCCATTTGCATATCAATTAGTTTTGGTTCTTTGTTGTAAAAATTTAAGATAAGTGTATATGCAGGAATATTCATTCTAAGCCTCCACAAAAAAATAAGCAGTTTATAGACCTGCTTAGGTCTTGGTGACCCTACGGGGATTTGAACCCCGGTTACCGCCGTGAAAGGGCGATGTCCTAACCACTAGACGATAGGGCCGCCTACGCTAGAATTGCACTTCTTGGTGGAGATAGAGGGATTCGAACCCACGACCTATACGTTGCTAACGTATTGCTCTACCAACTGAGCTATATCCCCAAAGCAATTCTTTATTACTTAGTTTTGCGGGAAACAAAAATTACTTATTAAATCTATAATCAATCCAAGACTTGACATAGTACATGATAGCAAGCCACACTGAGAACATGAATCCATCAACGTAGTCAAGGCTATTCCATATTTCTACAAGTTCCATTTTATCCCCTTTATTTGGCTGCTCCTGTTGGACTCGAACCAACGACTCGCTGATTAACAGTCAGCTACTCTACCAACTGAGTTAAGGAGCAATAAAAAAATACTACAAAAACAATGACTTATAAATATGTAGTAAAAACAATAAGTTAAAAGCAGTTTATAGACTTGCTTAGGTCTTTGGAGCCGCTTATCCGACTTGAACGGATGACCTGATGATTACAAATCAACTGCTCTACCAACTGAGCTAAAGCGGCAAATGGTACTCCCGACAGGATTCGAACCTGTGACCCACGGCTTAGAAGGCCGTTGCTCTATCCAACTGAGCTACGGAAGCTTATGGTAGACCCGCAGGGACTCGAACCCCGATAGAACCGCTTATGAGGCGGTCTCATTAACCAATTATGATACAGGTCCATAAGAATTATATTCAGTTTTCATTCAGCTATTATCAGAAGGCAAGACCGAACTGATAAACCCATTTTAAGGGCAACAAAAGATAATGTTAAGAGACAAAATCTTCTTTATTGATAGGACAGTTGGATAAAGATCGCTGGGTAAAGATGTACCTGCCGCCGATCTTGAATTGTAGCTCGCCCCATTTCACACTATTAAGAGCATCAACTACTTTGTTAATATCCTTAAAGTCAAATTTTGGATATAAAGCTAATACTGATCCGTCATAGTTTTCACATTCATGAGTGAAGAATGGATTTTCAACTCTTGTTTTGCAATTAACATAGATTCTAGCTCCACTTCTCTGATCATGGATACGACCCCATTTCCACCAGTTAGATTCGTCAAACTTTGTAACTTTCCTTTTGAGGAGTTCTTCTTTTTTTGATTCAATGTATGGATTAACAATATTGAAGTAGAACTTTTTTGTTTTCCCTGTTTTGCGAGTTGATGAGATAACAAACTCTTCATTACCGTGAGGGCTCTCGAAGATTTGATTAGCTCCTGATGCTGCCCCAACCTTTACTTCAAAAAGATCACTTAGAATACAATCATGAGTAGAGTTACTGAAAATAATATTACCACTGTTGCACTTAAAGTCACGAACATCAGAATCATTAACTAAAGTCTTGTTTGAAAAGTTTCCTTTTTCAAAACGAAAGATGCAACAGTTTGGATTGAAGCCTTTAAAAACTACCTGATCTCCATAATCATAGAAATAGGTGATTGTTCCTAGTTTCTTCATCTTCTCGTTTATTGGACCACACGAAGTTAAACTAACAAAGTCTGAAGGGACAATAAAGATTAGCTCACCGTCATCTTCCAGCATATCGATACATTTGTCAATAAAATAAGCAAAAAGATTTGTATGTTTGTTGAGGTGTGGGTATTCTTTGTAAAGAATATTTTTTGTTCCCTCTGAGATATTCGCATGAGAAACATAAGGAGGGTTGCCAATGATTGTAGAATACTTTTCATTTGGCGAGGTGAAAAAATCAGCACATACTACACCCTTTGGGCAAACAGAGGGATCTAGCTCATATCCTTTAGAGTTTGACTCATCTTTGATATGTTCCCAGAAGGCACCGTCACCAGCAGATGGCTCCAGAACTGAGCCACTGTTTTTCCTCAATGATAGCATTTTTTGTACAACATCACTGGGAGTAAAAACCTGTCCTAAGTTTTCTACTTTATGCTGGTGAGAGGAACTTTGCAAGACTCAGCCTCCAGTCTTTATCAAAAGATTGTCGTAAAATATTCATATAATATTCTAGCGCTTCTTTATTTGTTCGTTTAATGGTGTTGTGATTTTTACGCCAACAGACTTGAAAAGGGAGATTGTTTGGATTTGGAGTAGCCTCAGGGAGACACTTAAGAGAGTTTGCAATAACCTCTGAAGTGTTGTTTTTATTAACCGATAGAAAATAGTAATCCCTATCTTCTGAGTTTTGATCCCCGTTATACCACTCCATAAACTTTCTAGTATCCCTTCCTGCATTAGGGGTTGCATAGAAAGAGATATCAATATCAGTCAAAGCCCAGTTTAATGCTAAAAAGTTACAAGCGTTATCGGAAGTTTTGTGGGATGAAGTCTTGATATTTACAGGATATACTTTATCCCCTTCTTCGATCACGATATCCCACCAGCAACGATTTGAAATACCTAGGTCATCACTTGAACGAAAATATTCAACACCAAAGCCATTCTTTCTTAGATGTTCAATAATCTGATCTTCGTGAAGTGAAGAATTTACTCTTCCGTCTCGATGTTCATTAACGAGGGACACTGGATTGTCTCTCAGGAAATCACACATCTCTTGGAGTTTTAGGGGAATGATAGACATTTCTTCAATCTCCTACTATGTTAAGATTAAGAGACAAGTTCCAAATCACGTTCTGTGTAGAAAGGATTCCAACGATTCTCACTGCCGTCGTACTGAACCTTATAGTTTCCACCAGTTTCAGCTTGGATTACGAGGGCGACTTTACCAGCAAGCTTTTGACGAATGTTTCGTTTGCTATTTTTAAATCGTACCAGCGAACCCACAGAATACTTGGGAGGCAACGGAGCCACAGAATTGAGAGCCTGTGTAAGGTTGTCGCAGTGATAGCCAGCAAAGTAGTCAGTCATGAGATCACTGACATCGTTATGACGGCGAACATGCGGAGAACTGATATGCCCATCACTATTGATATAGAATGAGACTTCTGATACGGCGTCTTCAAAATTCACATAGACTTTACGACCATCGTCTTTGATGTCTACGTTGCGACCAACTTTGTTAGCACGGTTGCGAATCTTCTTGATAGCGTTTTCTTTAAGCATATCTCTCTCCCTTACAAACTCATATTACTATAGATTTATTAGAAGTCAAGTTTTTATTTTGTGTTCCCTTAAAAACCACCACATTCAGCAGGAAACATTGGACGCTCATCATGTGAGTGATATGTAGCAATCTCAGCAGGAACCTCTAGGATATCCATATCAATCATAAAGGTTTCCAAAGCATCTTGGACTGTAGGTGCCCAGATCTTAAAGGATGCGCCACGGACTTGGATTTCAAAGCAGTTCATATCTGCCCTCCTTACAAACTCATATTACTATGGATCTAATAGAAGTCAAGTTTTAAATTGAATCTTTTTTTGATGTTCCCAAAATGTTTCGAATGTCGTCGAGGCTCTTTTCTAGCTCTTCAACTTTCTTTTCCATTTCTTCAACAGGGAACTTATCTAATCTTTTCTGAATCTCTAAGGATGATTTTTCTAGCTCTACAATTTTCTCGTTGATCTGTTCGCTTACTTGTTTTGCCTCTGCTTTCAGGGAACTAAAAAAATAGATACTCACAACTGCTATTAAAAGAGTTATAAGCGAAGACTTAACTTGTAGATTCATAACTCTTCTCCACTAGTTTTTTGATTGTCTTTTCGATCCCTGGATTTACCAATCGGGCGTTGGGCAAAATGTCGTGCCTGATAATGCTTCTCATAAACTTCTTGTCTTCATTCGCTGGATCTACTAGAAAGGGAACTTCCTTCCTGTTACACCAATCTTCTAGAGAGCGTTTAGGAGTTAAGATAAAAGGTCTAATAACGTTTTGGTTGCGATATGGAATAATCTTACTCTGCCCGTGGAGAGAAGAGAATAAATACCACTCTATCACGTCGTCTAAGTTGTGACCTGTGATAACAGGATTATCAAAACTATGAAGAAACTTATAACGCTCGTTACGCCAATGTTCTTCAAGTGATTCATCTGGCGGGCAAGAATTAAAATTAACACCAACCACAAGATTGATATCACGATCATCACAGAACTCTTTTACAAAACCTTTACACTTAGTTCCGAAAGAAGTTCCGTGATCAAAATATGCTGCTGTTACATTATGATTATTAGAGAGGAAATCCAAAATAGCCATAGAGTCTGGTCCGCCTGAAACGGCGACTGTAACATCCCTAGGCAACTTTCCCAAAACCTTTAACATAACAACTCCTTTGGTACGGGTGGCAGGACTCGAACCTACAACTGCTTCCGTGTAAAGAAAGAACTCTACCTTTGAGTTACACCCGCATAGTTGAAGAGTTTTCGCCCAAGCAAGTCTGGGCTCCTATCCCATTTTGTATCTAGCCCTACAATCCGCCTTCCACACGCAACTCTTCAAAGGTATGTGGGTGCTGTAGGTAGGGACGCTGGCTCTTTATGCTTCCTGCCAGATCGGTTCGGGTTTACCCCTAGCACTTATCTTCGTTTAGTATATTTCTTTTTCATGCCTTAATTATCCCAACAAAGTCATAACGGAAGCGCCCAGCATTCCAACACCAACACCGGCAAGAAACAACAGTGGGTACATCCACTTTACTCGATCAGCAGTTTCTGCATCAAAAGAAGCATTGATAAGAAACTGAGGGCTAACTCCCCAATTTGGTTCGTTTAGACGCTCTGCCGGCATTCTTCCGTTTTGTGCTTCTTCCATAAACCACTTGATGAAAACATCAGGTTCAAACTCTTTGAGGTCGTACTGCATTTTTTCTCCTTACAGTCCGTAGACACCAATTACGTCTTTTGCTTTGTTCTCAAGAATATTCCCACGAGGGAAGTTACGAGCAGGAGCCTTCCAAGAGGCAGCCTTCCAAATCAAGCCATCCTCTTTGCTGACGAAGAACCAAACGCTCTTGTGGTACTTGCCACCATCTTGGTAAACCTTATAGTATTTACCACCCGCTTTAACTTTGACTTGAGGGCGAGGCAAATTCGGAAACTTGGAATCGTAGTGATCATTGAGAAGTTCCACACACTGATCAAGAAAATCGTTCATGTGGAATTCGACTTCGGGGTTAGCAGCAGCCATGTCTCTCTCCTTACATTAGTATATTACTACACATTAGGAGGAGGTCAAGTTTTTTATTTCTTTTTTTTGTCTTTGCTACGCAAATACATCAATTGTTGTTTTCCCAACAACTCTTGTTTTATCTTCTTTTTCTTTGAATTTAATTTTTTGAGCAACTCTCTCTGTTTCTTTGCTCTGGTTGATTGTATCCACATTAGGAACAGGACGGTTCCACCAGGTAAAGCCAGGGCTAACAGAATACCAACCAGTAGAATAATGAATTGAATAATCACTCATGAGCCCGTCCCTTATGTTATCTATATTGGGAAAGTAAAATTAAAGTATCTTCTGGAGTAGAAACATCATGGTATTTTCCACATTTTATAGCAATCTCAAAATCGTTTCCTCCTGGGGTGATTTTATCTCCAAAGAAAACACATTCTTCTGGGGCTTCATCTATAAATTTGAATGCATAGGATTTATCCCATTCTTTTCTGGTGATGTCAATAGAAATTTGACCACCAAGATTAAATCCTAATCCCCACCCTTGGAACTCATCTTTGAGTTTTTCTACAATCTTTTTTCTTTCGTTGCTTTTCTTGTCCCATTTAACGTAATCTTCTCGCTGACTCAACGAACAGTTTCTACCAATAACAGAGAAGTTTATCTGACTTCCACGCCACTCAATAAATGTTCCTGTTTTATATTTTGTATGTGATTCAGCAGCAATAGACAAAAGACGGGAAACCAAATGATTAATATCAGCCTGGGAATAGTGATCAACTAACTCTATCTTGTGAATAAGTTCTGGCTCAAGAGGTCGTGTCTCGTCGTCTAAATCAAGTGAAGTATTATAAACCCTTGTCCCGTTGCAAGTAAATACCTTAGAAAAGTTCTCTAACAAAAAAGACTCAGGCATCTGATTTAGAACCTTACTCATATCTGAGCCAGTTACAAGGTATTTCTTAAAGCCGCTGGGAATGGCTTCAAGTCCTTTCATCATCTCTTTAGAAATCTTTTGAGTTGCGGGAGTGAGTGTCCCATCCATATCAAATATAAGTGCTTTCATAAAACTAAATCTCCTGTAACGTGATATATGTCCATCTCGTCTAAATCAACTCTACCAACCATAAGATAGAAAATCAAATCATATTCAGACGCCTCACCCATTATTCCATGTAGTTCTTCTGTGTGATTACTGTTCATAAGATTGCGGTAATACATTCCTGGCAAACTATTGGGAATAAAAAAACAAGTATAATCAAAACTTTCATCGTCTTTTACATGACAGTCCATAACGACCCCAAGACGATCTAACTCTTTACTTCTAACAATGGTTCCAGGAAGGACTGCTTCCTTTGGGTAGTTTTTATTCATTGTTCCAAACTTTAGTGAATTGTTGGGTTGGCAGCGTCATCAACTAGCTCTAGAGACATTTCGATATTTGCTGCCGCCATATATAAAGCATCCCTTTCATCATCGCAAGATATACCAGCTAGATCAAGGGCATCATAAAACTGCAAGGATGTAACTCCTGGATTATTAGAAATCCCCTCTAGAATATAAGAAGCTTGTTTGATAAGTTCTAATCCTTGATTTACTAAGTCTGGAGCCATATCATATTCTCTTTAAAATCTAGCAAACAACGTTGTAATCAAGTATCTTAAAGTCATACGACAACTTTTCTTCACTTTCTGAACATAGATCAGTGGATAGATACTTTTTACTATCGTCGCAGAATATTGTACCAACAATTGCACCATCTTTTAACTCAGACGCTTTTTTTGTTGCCGCTATTAAGTTAGCCCCAGAGGAAATACCAACAGATAAGCCATTTTTGTTTATTAGGCGAGCAACAGCAATGGCGTCTGTATCAGAAACCCTCATCAAGGGACCTAATTCATCTAGTGATAATATCTCAGGAACAAAGCTATCTCCTATGCCTTCAATTCTGTGTGATCCATCACTATTATTCTCTGGAAACACCGGAAATGCTTGAAAATCCTCATTTATTTGTGAAAAGTACCTATGAAAGCCCATGATAGTGCCTCCAGTACCTGCTCCAGCGACAAAGGCATCCAAATCACCAATATTCCTCTTTAAAAGGCACATTTCTAGCTCTGGGGCGGTATTTTTATAGTGAGCAAGGGGATTGCTAACGTTTTCAAACTGTTTTGGACAAAAATGTCCTTTCTTTTTGCCTTTTTTATCTGCTAGTTCAATGCATTTAAGAAATCCACCCTCTTCGGCACTAATTTCGTGCAATTTAGCACCATAAAAGCGTAAAAGTCTCTTTCTTTCGTCAGAGAGCCAGTCAGGCATGTAAATTTCTACGGGATGACCCAAAAAAGCACCCATTGCAGCAAAAGCAATGCCAGTGTTGCCACTAGTAGCTTCAATAATCGTATCTTTTGGATTAAGATTACCGTTTGAATAAGCACATTCCAGAATTTGCAGAGCCATTCTGTCTTTTATACTTCCAGAATAGTTCCAAGCCTCATATTTTGCAAAGATTTTGAGTTTTTTGCCCTCAAATTCAACAGAGACTTCTATTAACGGTGTATTTCCAACAAATTTAGATAGTTTTTTTACAGAATCAGGTACTTCTTTCACTTTTCCTGCCTTTAACTGTCTCTCCAGAGGTTGTTTGAAGCAAATTTGATGACTTCTTCAGCAGAATCTTCGTTATATCCATACTCATCGATCAAAGTTTTAACCATTTCGTTGTATTTTCCTTGCTGCTTCTTATCACGACTCTTGGATTTAGTGATAATTCTTGAGATATCTCTTACAGATGCTGTCAATTTATTTTCAATAGCCTCTTTGAGGGGGGCATAGCTCTGCCAATGCACCTTTTCTCCTCGGCGGAGCTTAGAAAACATATACGATGTGATATCAATTCTGAAGTTGTCTCTAGAAGTTCCAACAATTCCGATCTGTTCTTCAATGGAGGACATGAATTGTTCATCGGGCTGGATCTCTTCGTTTGTTACAGAGTCTTTAACATTTGTTAGATTGACATAAGCCTCGGCGTGATCAAGGTAGTTGTTAAATAGTGACTCTGCTTGTTCATCATAGGCAGATACAAAAGCTTTAGTGATCTCTTTTTCGAGAATATTAAGATACTCGTCATGAAGAGTTTTACTCAAGAACGCTAGATATCTATTTCTGTCATCCTCAACAACAATCTGATCTTTAACTTGTTTGATAAGAGCATCACGGATTGAGATAGGGGTAACCATATTCTTGTCACTATCAGAAAGTGCAGCATCAATAGCCTTCATAATGAAGCGAGTAGAGATACCAGTCATGCCTTCGTCTCTAGCTTCATCTCTAAGATCATTAATATCTACTTTTTTGACGTGCCCTTGTTCAATCACATCCTTACCGTTATAGATCTTCATCTTGGTAAGAGGGTCAACCTTGTTAGAGGCATGTAGTCGGCTAAGAACTGCGAACATAGAAGCAACTTCAAGGGTATGTGGGGCAATGTGACCATCAAAGTCAGAAAGACCAAGAAGCTTCTCGTAAATCTTCTGTTCTTCAGAGTATTCAAGACTGTAAGGAACATTGACACGAACGATACGGTCTAGGATAGCTTCATTTGTATTCTCAGATTTGAACTTGTTCCATTCAGCTTCATTACAGTGAGCAAGGATAACACCATCAAAGTAAATCATTGGTCCCTTACCTGGAGAAGGGACAGCCTTTTCCTGAGTTGCTGTAATCATTGTATGTAAGAACTCGATCTCGTTTTTGAATACCTCAACAAACTCAACAATACCACGGTTACCAACATTGAAGGCACCATTCAAAGAAAGGACTCTTGGATCATCTTCAGAGTAAAGGTCAAGTTTGGAAATATCTTCACTACCAACAAGGATTGTTACGTCTTGGCTGTTAGCGTCCATTGGTGGCACAACGCCAACACCACGACGACCACGCACTGAGAAGCTAGACTGCTTTACAGGCATAGCCATATAGTCATTGTTGAACTCTTCTTTTAGTCTGTGACGACACACAGGGCAAAGGTCACCCTCAATATTAATGCCATAGATCTCTTTGAACTGTTCTCTTAGGGAACGTGGAATCAAGTGAAGTGGTTCTTCATGAATAGGGCACCCATCAATGTGGTACATTGGCTCACATTCTTCTAGAGCCATTTTGATTCTTTCCATTAGGGCTGATTTACCAGCACCAACAGGTCCAAGTAACAGGAGTACCTGACGACTCTCTTCGCCCTTCAAAGAAGCGGAGCGAAGGAATCGCATGATTTTAGCCAAAGATCTTTCCATGCCAAAGAACTTGCTTTGAAAGTAATCATATGTGCGAAGCTCTTCTCCATTAAAAAGCTTAGAACATCTTTCATCAGACTTTTCAAGACGTGTTATGCCGTGAGCGGTAATAGCATCGTAGAGCCTCTTGTGGGCTAGCTTAGCAGCACCTGGGTTCTTTTCGAGAATCTCTAGGTACTCAGAAAGAGAGCCTTCGAACTTCTCTTCTTTTTTTGCTTCTTTATGCTTTGAAACAAGTTTTAAAAACTTATCTGATTTGTTTGTCTTTGGCATGATTTAAAACTCCCAAATTTCATCTTCAATAATTGTTGTAAATTTAACACCACCAGACCATAAAGTATTGATATGCTCAAAAACTCTATTAGCCTCTGAAAGCTCTAGGTCTCGACCATCATGTTCATGTTTCAAGATCAATGTACCATCTTTCTCTAGCTTATCTACATAAACAACAGGAACAGAGCCTAAGCCCACATTCTTAATTAGGTCGTCACGAATAGTTCTCCAAGTTTCTTCTCCAGAAACATCAGTTATTCTATGAACCCCTTCTCTTTGTTGGTAAGCAAAACTGAATAAGTTCAATTCAGAACACAACTCATGGTCAAGATATGTCTTAATGAAGGTCTCATCATTATGAGATAATCTAGCATCCATGCACGCCTCAAAGCCGTGTTTATCTTCAATATGTCTAAAGATCTTGTATCCTAGGTGATAAGGATTGACACGACCCAGATGAGGTCTGATAACTTGGTTATGTAAGCGTATAAATGCTAAATGATATTCAGTTGGCAGATCTAACATGTTGATGATCTTTTCATGTATTAGAACAGCCCAGCCTTCATTCATAATTTTAGTTTTTGCTTGGGGAATAAAATACTTTGAGTTATCTTCGATAATATGAATCAAGTCTTTTTCCCACTCTTCAAGAAAACGATTATGCTCTCTAATAAAAGCAAGAAGGTTATAATCTTTTTCAAGAGGTATTCGATTTAAATCAAAGTTTTGATATGTGCCATCTTTATCATTGGCCACTAAATTCGTGTAGTATTCTTTTAGTTTTTTATGATCCCGACGTTTCAAGCCAGGCGTTCTTGGTACCTGGTACTTGATAGCATGACAGGCATCAATAATCTTTTCGACTTTATCTACACCAATATTTGGATCTTCCATATATTTCTGAACACGTTTGCCTGCCGCCTTGAATCGCTCAATGACTGTATTAGCACCAGTATCAATAAACATGCGGTTGTTCTTAAAGAAATCGCTATGACCAACACAGTGAGCCATTGTCAATAGGTGAGTTGGCATTGGGTTCTCTGTCATCAAATAAGCGATACTAGGATTAGAGTTGATAATCATCTCATATGGAAGCCCTGTCATCCCTAAGCCGTATTCTGTGTGAATACGCTCAAAAGACTTACCATAAGACCAGTGGCGATAATGAGTTGGCATACCTGTGTAAGCCATGTGCCCAATCATCTCTTTATAATCACAGATCTCGTAACTTATAGGATACCAGTCTAGTCCAAGCTCTTCGCCAAGCTTACAAATCTTATCGTCCCAGTCCTGTAACTCTTCCATGCTCCAATCAGCCATTATGCTTTCCCTCCGAACAGTCTCTTGAAAGATGACCAAATATTATCATGGGTTATCAATCGGTTTTTCTTAAGTCTTTTGTCTGTCAGAGTCTCAATACGATTCCATAAACTGTTTTCAGAAAACTCGGCAAAGAATGATAAAGAGTTTATACGTGAGTTATCGTTACCTTCGCCAATCTCTGTGTAGCACATCATTTGGTTTATTTCTTTTAGTTCCCTAAAAAGCTCTATAGTCTTATCATTATCAGAGCCCCAGTTCTCGCCATCGCCACAATAAAAAGTGTAGATATTCCAGTTATTTGGATGATATCTCTTGTCTATGATTTCCTTGACTTTTTCAAGCCCAGAAGAAGCCATTGTCCCGCCACCAGTAGCACGGGTGAAGAATTGCTCTTCATTGACTTCTTTTGCGTCAGTTGTATGGGAAACAAAAACAACATCAACTGAAGAATACTTGTGATTCAAAAATTGGTATAAAAGAAAGAAGAAACTACGAGCCAAGAACTTCTTAGACTTAGTCATAGACCCAGAGACATCCATTACAAAGAAAATAACTGCTGTAGTGTTTTCCTTTTCTACAGGAGCAATGTGCTTGTATCTTAGATCACTTTCATGAAATGGGAAACGCTCACCACTTTCAGGATCGTGTGTTCCAGCTTTGATTGCTGCTTTCTTTCTTTTTATCTTCTGTTTTATTGTTTCCTTTTTAGAAAGTCTAGGACGAATACCGTAAGGTCTCTTGCCTTTACGTTTCATCTTCTCTTCAGTAATAAACTTGAACTGCTTCTTTTCTAGTTCAGGGAGATTAAGATCAGCAAAGAGATATTCCGCTAGCTCCTCCAGGGACATCTCAATTTCGTACATTTCCTCACCAGGCTTATTGCCTGGCTTGTTTCCTTGCCCCTGTCCTTTGCGGGGATTAGTTTTCCCTATTCGTTGCCCTTGTTTTACATCCTTACCTTGGGCAGAGCCAACTCTTTTATTCTTTTCATTGTTTCCATAGACAAACTGGTGTTCTTTGATTCCTTTGATTGGAATCCTTATTTTCTTTTTACCACTTTGACCAATGATGCTCTCTTCGGCAACAACATCCTTGATGCTTTCCTTGATTGCTTTTTCTACTTTTTTCCTATGCCGAGAGCGGTCATTCGCTGCTCGATCGGCGATAGTCTTATGTTCTCTGAAAGTACTCATATAGTAAGTAGTTTCAGTTCAGGAGTTATGCTTTAACTGGTGTAAGCTCGGTTAGTGCTATTTCTTGAGTGTTGCCGTCCATGTCCTGAACAACAGCTAAACCTGGCTCGACAGATCCTAATGGTGCTCTGACCAAATCCATGATATAGCCTTTGTTTTCTACTCGTTCGTAATCGACCTTTTCACGACCACTTGCTGTTTTCTTAGTTACCTTTTCAAGAGTATTCCAAGTAACAGGCATACCTTTCTTGAAGTCCTTTTCCATACGGAAAGCTTCACGTAGTTCCTTAGTTCGCTTAATGCTTTCAGCGACAACTTTTCTTAATAGTTCTTCAGTGATGTTCATTTTTCATCAACTCCTAAAATTTTGATCGGCGTAGCAATGAACTCATTCCATAAAGAAGTTTTCAACTCACCGTTACAGTCATTTTCTAGATCAGTACAAAGATTGTCTTTATCTTCACCAGGGTAACCTAATCTATATAGGTTCACACATTTTCTTCCGTTATCAACAGCAAAAGATTTTACATCGCTACGAAACCCAGCACGAACATTTCCTTCAAACTCCATAATCAAGTTTGACTCTTTTCTAAAGAAAGGTCGTTCAGCCACGGTGTAGGCAGAAATGTCAAAAGGGTCACCTGAGTCTATTGCTCTCTGTATTCTATCTACACCGTCTTTTGTTGTGTAGTGGAGAAGTTTTTTGGGGTTATTAGTTGAGCCATAAATTTGCTCGGTAAATTCATCATCTATAAGAATGTATGGCTCCATGTCTCCACGGGAATAAAAGTATGCTAATCTTAGTTTGTTAATGTCAGGAAAGTAGCCTCCAAACTCCCTGCGAAGTCCCCACACTCTATGGTTGATCAGATCCTCGACATGATCCATCACATTCTTAAATGTAAGCAACTCATATCGATCAACTTCTACATTTAGCTGGAAGCCATAAAAAGAATATATTAAATCTACTAACTCTGTGGGACCATCAATCTTACCACCACGTATAGAGTGTCCATCCTTTTGGAACTGTAAGATTTGATCCGCAAAAGCTTCCCATTCAGCTATAGTGTGGAAAGCAGACTCTGGCTTAACGTATCCATGAACATAAACTTTAACAGCCTCGTTAAGAAACTGTTTCCACTTAGCCTGGTAGATCATCGAGGATGAACCTCGTAGGTCTTGTCATCTGTCTTGAAATCATTCTTTCTCATGACAGTCACAACTTTAACACTATCAGGACCTTTTTTCATATCAAGGGCAGCAACAACATTAAGATCAGGTGCCTTGCCTCTACTAACAGCACGTATGACAAATGGTTCATTATTCCCAAGCTCGCCATTGGCAAAATCATTAATGACTTTACCTAGAGCTAGTTCAACAGCGTTGATGATCGCTTCATTAGAGATTTTCCTATCATGACGGAACTGTCTCTCTTTGCTGTGCTTGGTACCAACAAGATCGGCGTCCTCAATATCGATAAGAACTTTCATACTACCAATCTTGGCAACATACTTTTGTTCAGCACCAAGATCCGCCATCTTGGCTTCACTTAGAAATTTTTTCCATTTATCGTGATTCATTTTAAAAGGGTCCTAAACCAGACTTGCCTGATTTGGCTGCTTTCTTAGTGAATGGAGGGGTATTTTTATTTCCGCCAGTAGAAGCTTTCTTTATCATTCTGTCGTAAGACTTACGGTAGATCTTCTGGATCTTACCTTCTTTGGCTGCCTCTTCGACAACGCCTCTTACAATCTCGGTCAAACGTGATAATGTAATCTTCATTGGCTTCTCCTAAAAATAATAGTTTAGGTTATTGAGCCACCACCACCATTTCTTATTTGTTTGAATTTTCAACATTTTTAGCTTGTAGCTCCTGGATTTGCTTCATAACTGCGTCGGTAATTTTTTTAGAGCTTTGAATGTCCTTAAGTCCTTCAAGAATCAAATTCCAAGTTTTATTCTTAGAGATCATTGGCACACCTAAAAAAATAAGACTTTGTAATTAGTCTACAGTCCTGAATAAAGAACGCTTTACATGCTCTGAAATAATACGACCATTGTCCTTGTAGTACCCAGTGCTCTTAACCATGAACTCGTTCTCACCTAATCCACAACATAGATTGACTTCAACTCTATAAAATGTTCGGTCGCCCAGTGCGGTCTCCTCAATGACAATAATCTTCTCACGACCCAGAGCGTCTGCTTGTTGTCTTAAGTGTTCGTAGAATAGTTCCATACTCTTGAAGTGAGTGAGTCCTGAGACTGCTGCAAGTTTTGATTGCAACACCCTGCGGTTGTTGGCGGCGATCTGCATCTCGTCCCTAGTCATAGTATAGATTAAAATAGCAGAAGTGCTAATAACTGTTGCAACAACTAGAGTAAGAATTAAAGCGAAGCCTTTAGTTTTCATTGATGATTAGGTTCCTCTTAGGCAGTCTCATCATCACATTATCCTGGATGACGTTTTGGTTAAGTTTTAGATTATTAGTAACCCAGTCTTCAGTTCTTCTTTGACAGATTCTTTCTGGGACACCATTGCGGATACATTCACGCTCCTTGTATTTCACAACTTGACAGTAACACCTCATTGCGTTCTGAAGTTTGAGTTGTGGGGAAAGGGTGATGTTCATTGGTAGGATTTCATCACCACCAGGAGCCCATCGTGGGCATTCGATTTGCTGTAGATTATATTCAGCATTATAGGGGCTCATAAAAACGAGCAAAAACAATAACTTATAAACCATTGTAAAACCTTACTTTTTATTTCCAAAAAATCTATTCGCAATAAATAGGGCAAGACCCCAACTAATGGCACACCATCCGATAAAGGCAAAAATGTATAAACTAGTGAAACTCATCGTAGGTCACTACCATTATCCTTCCAACGTAATTAGGGTATCCATGATAATATTGTAACCCGTATTGTTGTATTATTTTAATACTTTCTTCAATCATGACCTGACTATTGCCCGTGATGATTTCTATAAACAAACCAGACCTTAAGTGCTTCTCTAAAAACCTCACGACTTCGTTTTCAACCTCATGGTGACGCAGCCCATGAAGGTCCAATCTAGGAGTCACCAGCTTTCCCCGCAGCCCACGCACCAATAGGAGTTGTCAGCCGCCAAACCAGCCCGCCAGGGTTCCGCCAATTTTTCTTTTGAAGCCAGTAGCAGATTAACAGTATTCCGATATAAAATTTTCTCATAACTCAAAAACTCCGATTTTTTTCTTAAGAATTTTTTTAAGATTTAGATAACAGGTCGACAATATCTGTCTCAAGTAAATAGCAGGCACAGCCGTCATGCCTAACAACATAGACAACATCGCAGCCATGGTACATAATATTCTCAACAAGCAGAGGAGTCATTGGGAATTGCTTGCACTTTATCAAGTCTCCAACTTTGCAGTCAAAGCCGGCAACGGCTGGCACGGCAGTCAAACCTCATCAACCCCTACATAATGTTGAAGATTGAAAAGGTGCTCATCGCCCGTAAGGCAGTTAATCCCATAAAAGTATGAGCAATGCCCAGAGGACCTCGTAATCAAAACCAATCCATTAGGATTCCACGCAGTTGATAGCCCTCTCAATAAATCTCCAACCCTATAAGATCTTTTACAATATTTGATAACCCCTTGGGAAGGTTCCCGACTGGCTACGAACCTGTCGATGCGGTCGGCTCGTGCGGGCGAGTGTTGTGAAGGTGCTGAACCATATGTTGGGTCACTCCGCAAAGTCTTACCAGCACATGACTGCTGTTTATCGTTGTGAATCATTTAGAAGAGCCTTTCGTAGCCTTAGACAGCAAAGTAATCTTATCCGCAGATTTCCAGTAGTATTTATCCTTCACTAAGATTTTAAACATATTATCTCTAGTGATTCTATAACTCTGTTCTACTACTATTCCTACCTTATAATCTATTACATTCATACGGTCATGTCTAAACTTAACAAGGTCGCCTATATTATAACGGAATCCGCTGCCGTATGTTTTGTTGCTCATTATTCTTTTGTGCCCTTTGATACGAGTTCAAGCATATGCGTGCGGATGCTGTAGGTTTGGCTGCCAACTTGCACTTTGCAGACATGCTCTTCCTTTGCGTAGCGTCGTTCATGCCCGATGACGATGCCGACATTTTCGTACTCCTCGACAAAGTCTTCTGTTATTCTTTGCTGCTTCCATTTGACTAGATCTCCTACTTCGAAGATGAATGCTTTGTTGTTAGTCATTTATTTCGTATGCCTTTGAAAGCAGTTCAAGCTGGTGTTGTGAAAAGATGTGATCGGCTTGGGAGCCTGATAGGTTGATAAGATAGTAGCGGGTTGTGTGCAGGTTGCCGTCATTGTCGTAATGCTGTTGTTTGCTAGCAAGGTGGAGAACGATTGCGAGCTTGTTATTGAAGTAGTCAAGGTTTGGTACTTTGATTCTGACTAGGTCGCCGGATGTTAGCATTCGCTGCGAGCCGCTGAAACCATCTCTAGGTTAGTCATGAGGATGACGTCTGAACCCTTAGGACCTAAGATGGACGCAGCGACCACTTTATCATCCGTTGCAAAGTCGCCGTTTAGACGCTGACCTGTCTCTACATCCACGAACCCCGTGATGATCCCTTGACGCATGTACTGATCCGCCGGGGCATTAGGGTCGAGGGCATCGCCTTCGAACTCTAGACTCAGGTCATATTGTACTAAGTCGCCTACTTTAAACTTCGGAGTCATCTTCTACTTTCCTTATGAACTGGTGATTAACCCAGAGTACTTTTGTATTATACAGTATTTTTGCCCTTGCTTTTATATCTTCTCTTTCCCATCCGATGAATATAGCAAGTTCTGTTCTGTCGCCAAAGCTAGCAGCCCATGTGAATTCTATTAAGTCACCTGGTTGAAGTTCCATAAATTTATATAGGAATTTTTTGAGACTTTGGTATCATAAATCGTAAAGCCAATAATGGGCAGTTAGCTCTTCGTCTTTCTTTACTTCTTTTATTGTTTTTAGTTTTATGTATCTTCCCTCGATATAGGCTTCGCAGTTAGGATCTTCTGAGTGGTTGAAGAATCCGCCTAGAGGAGTTCTGATATATCCGTCTTCAAACTCATAGTCAGATACGTGGGTGATTCCAAAGACGTGTCCTTTTTCTATATCTTCTTTCGCATACAGACCCATACCATGTATAGGAGATTCCTTAAGGCAGACATTGGCTGGGAGGGGCAAATAAGTCATGCCCTATATAGAGGTCATAATCTGAAAAATTTAGCCCCGTGTCGTGAATGTACTTAGCACCCCCCTGGAGGGCAGTCAAGCCCTAGGGACTAACATTAGGGGGATAGGGGGCTGGCATGGCTGTCAACGTTTGCATTTGCCGGCAGCAATCAAATATTCTGCTGTCCTTCCGTAGTGACCTTGCAACATATAAACAAGACCGCTGTCAATCAAGTGTTGAAACATCTGGATAGTTTCTGTTTCAGTTTGTTCTCCGCTTTCATATGCTACCAGTAGTTCTGTTATGTTAATCATTATTTATTTGTTCCCTTGATTTTGATTAGGAGATTGCGATCACACGCTCACGGGTTTGGAAGTAGGGACGGCTAGCACCCCGCTCATCAGTCATCCACATCCGCTGGGCTTTGCAGGCTTTGGGAGCAGGAGCTTCCATGTCCGTCAAAATAATAACACCGTCAAAGTCCCCACGCTTATTTACATATTCGGTAGGAGCATCAAAGCAGGTGCCGCCGCACATCACCCGTTCAGCTTTGTGAGCCTTGCCCTTCTTCCATTCATAGACCAGCTTCTCATCAACGCTGGTATCAAAGGGAATGACCGTGAAGGCAGCCAGCTTAGCAAGTTTATTAAGCTCACCGAAGAAGCTCTCAAGCATTTCATCACTAACGCTACCAGACTGGTCAATAGCAATTGCGATCTTTGCTTGCCGCTTTACTTTCTTCCCTGGGTGAATGTAGGCATACCGCTTGTTAATACGGCGGACAGTGCTGCTCTTGTTAGCACGTTGGGAAGTCTTGATGAAGTATCGTAGTACCTTCTTCCAGTCTACCTTCGTTTCAATCCTTTTCATGATTTCTTTTTTAAGGTCCCCTGAAACTGATCCCCAGCCGTTGGGAGACTTGCTGGCTTCCTGGGCAGCCTCCTTCATTGCTTGCTTCAGTCGTTCCTTAGCCATCTGGTTGGCAGCTTCTTGTGCAGGGCTACCACCTTCTTCATCCCAACCCTCATGGCTATCAAGCTGACCAGTACCAGCTTCGCCCTCACCGCCGTCCATACCGCCGGGAGCATTGCACTGATCAACCTGATCTTGAGTAATGTTCTTGAGATACCACTCAGCCGTTTTGAACTTGGGCAGTTCTTCAAAAGGACCGACACCCGGCATACAGGCAAACTCTGGAAGCTCATCAACCAAGTGGCTGTTGATAGCCAGGTCAGCAGCAATGTTCCACGACTTGTGAGCAACGCCTTCAGGCTTACGGCTGGTAACGTGTTCAAAAATCAGGTGATAGAACTCATGCTTGAGAACACCCTTGATCTGGTTCTCGGGCAGGCTAGCAAGGAACTCAGGATTGTAGATCATCTCAAACTGACCAGTGTTCTCATTGACGAGCACACCTGCTGTTGGGATACTGCGATCCTCACGCTTCTCAATCTTGCGGGACAGACAAGCAAAGAAGGGCTCGTCCATCAGCAGTCGATAAGCATGGAGTTTAAGATCAAAGCTCATTACTCTCTCCCCTTACATTAGTATATTAGCACATCATCTACTCTGTCAACTTTTATTTGCTGCCCTCAAAAACAAAAGCCCAGCCGAAGCTGAGCTAATGCACCTGGGATAGGGTGAGAGAGAGATTAGGCTCCCAGGATTTTGGAGAGGTGAGAACCGACGGCACCATCATTAGCACCGTGGAACTTGATGACGTTGTCCTGAACACCAGCGGTGCTGAGGACCGTCCAGAGCTTCATTGCCGCTTCAGAGGGCAACTCGCAGAAGTAGCTAGCCAGAGCACTGATGTGTTCGGCGCTGAGTTCTTCCTTGCAGACTTCTTCTGCTTCAATCTTTTCCACCATCGCACAGTGCTCATTCAGGGAGAAGGCAGCCAGAGCGTCTTTACGCTCACCAGCGAGAAGCTGAGCAACCGTCACAACCCTTTCATAGTTCTGAGCGAAGTCATTGAGAGCGACAGCAGCTTCGAAGCCGACGAAGGACTGAGCAAGGGTGAACATTTCAGGACCAGCTTCTTCAAGATAGCCAGCACCTGCGAGCACATCGTTCAGCCGCTTCCAGCTACGACGGCTGGGATAGCGCTTGTTCGGCTCAATTTCGCCCTTATGCTCAAGGTGATCCCTATTCTGGTTCACAAAATCCCAGATCAGGCTATCAACGTTTTCCTTGCCCCATGCAAGCCAGTCTTCAACAGTGGGCTCAATATCCCAGACTGACCATCGGTCAAGTTCTGCTGGGTCCATTTCATTAACTTGGTATTGTTCCCCATGTTCCCCGCCATTGATGGCAGCAAACACAATCGTGTCAGGGTGAAGATGATGACCATTCAGCTTACGGCTGTCAGTCAGTTCGAAAATCCCTTGGCGGACTTCCAGAGTAGCACGATCAACTTCATCAAGGAAGAGAACTGCTGGCTCTTCACAAGCTTCTTTGAACCAGTCAGGCGGGTTAAAGCTCGTGCGGTTGCCATCAATGCTGGGGAGACCAACAAGATCACCCTCTGTCATCTGGCTAGCACGCCGCTCAATAACAGGCAAGCCCATGTTAGCAGCAAGCTGATACACAACCTGGCTCTTGCCAATACCGTGGCGACCACGGAGCAGGACAGGCAGGCGAGCAGCGCTCACTGCGGGTGCTAAGGAAACGAACGTTTTGAAATCAACAGCCATGAATCTCTCTCCCTTACACTAGTATATTACTACAGATGCTGTATCCGTCAAGTTTTTAATGCTCTTTTTTCACATTTATTGTCTTTTTTTATTCCCTGCTTTTTCAATACGTTAGTTTAACTCTCTCCTAGTCGAGTACGGCAGTTAAGAAGCTGTTTAACACCTTCCGAAGAGTATGGTAGAATGGTAGTCTTCTCTGCCTTTGTCTGCTATTGCTTTTTGATTGACGTTGATCTATTTACCATGTATTAAATACAAATACTGACAATCGCTGCCAAAAGCAGCCAATGGCAGTCATAGCTAACATACTGATAAAGCTAGCATAGTGTTATCATTTTGCAATAAAAACAATGAGTTCTGAAAACTGTGCATTTCTTGCAGTAAGTGTGCAAACTTTGCAGTGATCTGTAAACAAACTAGTAAACGCTATCAACCTAGCAATCTATACGTCTGTTCTTACTGAATCTATTACTGTATATAATACTATAGGTAAGCTCATTATTATCAGCTTGATTAGTCCTTTCATTTCTTTTCTTTTGTGCCTTTCATTCGGGTGATTATAGCAGCCACTCGGTCGCCAACAAAGTAAGCCAAAAAGTAAAATGAGATCATAAAGATCACAAATGATATGAACTTTACGATCATGTTCATTTACTCTTCTTCTACCACTGGAACATAGCCAACAACAAATGGGTGCTGGTCAGAGTCGTTCTCCCAGACAATGCCGTCATAAGCCCAACTCTCGTCAATGTCGAAGTGCTCTTCATAATAAACCTCATCGGCTTCGTCTTCGTCGGTAATCTGCCAAGCATCCACTAGGAACTCTTTAGCGGTTGTGTCTGTCCAGTCTAGCCGCCAGAACCTTCCGCCTTCAGGGTATTCACCTCCGTTGGAAATGTCTTTCAACTCTCCGTTGTCAATCATCTCCTGAAGTCTTGGATACTCTTCTGTATCCAGAACAATAGTTCTTGCTTCTACGATGTGTTTCTCTGTGCAGACTTTTACTTTAATTTTCATTTTGTTCTCCTTCAATAAAGTCTTTGGCTAGTGGGAAGATTTCAGCAATCACTTTCGCACAAGCGTGAGCGATTTCCATATGTTCTTTTTGGGTGCCGTTGGCTGCTCGCAGTTCAATGTAGTGAATCCACGAGCGGAGTGTTCCATTCATATACAATCGTGTTTTAGTGTTGCCTTCAGGTAACACAACTCTTGCTTGCTCTTTAGCAATCCCGTTCTCAATCGCCCAGTCATATGTTTCTTTGGCTAGGTCGATCACAGCAGTCTGCCTTGCGTTCCACTCTTCTTTGAGAGTATCGTCGTCAATATCGATTGAGTTCTGCCTGTTCTTTTTATCTTGTAGCCGTGCATCCCGCAAGATAAACATATCGCCCATCTCTTTTGGGTTGGCATATCGCTGACTGAACTCCTGAAAAGCAAAAGAGCGGTGCCGAACAATCTGGTGAGCGATATCTCTGGTCGTATTGATTTCAAGACAAGCATTCACCATCTCAAGTGGTGACCAGTGAGCATGTTTGATCAGGTATTTGATCAATCGCTCAGAGGTTTCCTTATTCATTTGATTGCTAGGGTTGCTCACCCTCGCACAATAAGCAATCAGTTCCTGAACATTATTAAGATCAAGCTCTGATTCGTCGGGAACTCGTGAGTATGAAATAAGTTTTACAGTCATATTCCTTACAAAGCCGCCAAGATAAATGTTGTGATCACATATAGGATTGCAAGCCTGTCTAATTGTCGTTTGGTGCTCTTTAACTCTTGAGCAATCACATGTATCTTATCACTGTTTAGGACACATTGTTCAGTTAGTTTTTTAATATCTTCCATTTTAATCTTCTCTATTTTCTTCCTTGAGTTTTTCGAGCAATATGTCGAGGAACTCAAGTGTTAGCTTAGCCATGAAGAATCCGCCGATCAAAACGACGGCTGCTAGAACTGCTACCTTCATTACTTTGTCTTCCTAACATTCTCCAGGTGACGATCGAGATACCATTTAGCCTTTTCTAGGTCCTGAATCTCTTCTCCCTTGTGTGGGGCACGTAGCATATACTTAATGACGTTGCCTACATTGAAGTTGAGGTCCCAGCTTTCAATCACATCGATTGCTTCGACACCTTCGTTATAGTGTTTGGGGTGATCTACATTATTATTAATCATTTTGTTCTCCTTTTGATTAGATTTATTAGATCTTCTGCAAAACCACATCCTATGACTCCAACTCTACTACTCATTTATAATTCCTCTCTTGAGCTTACTAAGGGCACTTCCAATGACTTGGTGCATGTCATAGTACTTGTACTCCGCTAGTCTACCACCAAAAATATAGTTGTTAAAGTCTTTGGACAGGTTTTTGTATTTTTTATATATCTCTAAGTTCTTCTGGTCCCCGACTGGATAGTAGGGAACCTTTCCAGCCGAGTATGAGTCTGGATACTCCCTTGTAATAACAGTTTTGTCCTGATTTCCAAACTCAAAGTGCTTATGTTCGCATATTCTAGTGAATGGGACACTCTGTTCAGTGTAATTTATTAAAGCGTTCCCTTGAAAATCCCCCTCTAGGATCTCTTCCTCAAACTTCAAGCTTCTATATTCAAGCTCGCCAAAAGTGTATTCAAAAAGTTCATCTATCTTTCCCGTGAAGATGATCTTTTTAGAGATGCTTTCAAAATATTCTTTATTGTCAAAGAAATCGACGCCCGTCTCTAGATCAACGTTCTCTAGAAGCTTTTCAAAGATCTGCGTATAGCCGCCGATCGGTATTCCCTGATATCTGTCGTTAAAATAGTTATCGTTATAAGTTAGCCTAATCGGAAGTCGCCTAATAATCGATGAAGGCAAGTACTTTGGTTCTCGCCCCCACTGCTTAGTGGTATATCCTTTGACAAATATTTCATATATTTCCTCACCGACCTGAGAGAGGATCCACTCCTCCAAGTTCTGAGGATTTTTGATGGGGACTCTGTTTTTCTCTAGTTTTAGCTGTGCCTCTTGAGGAGTCTTAACTCCCCAAACTTGGCTGAGAGTCATCAGATTAATGGGAAAAGAATATATCTGACCCTGGTAATTTACTTTGGTCCTGTTTGTGTAATGATTAAACTCAACGAACTGGCTGACATAATCCCATATCCTCTTGTCGTTTGTGTGAAAGATGTGGGGTCCGTACTTATGAACATTGATACCCTCAACGTTTTTAGTGTAACAGTTGCCACCTACATGGGGACGCTTCTCCAAGACGAGAACTTTGTTGTTTAGCTTTTCTAGTTCGTAGGCGCATATTGAGCCAAATAGCCCACTGCCCACTATAATGTAATCATACAATTTTATAACCTTTTCTAAGACTATCAGCTTTGATACATTGCCCTCATTCTTTCAGGCGTCATGTAATGAAATGTAACAGCATTTTTTTCTAGTTCTTCCGTAAAGTCAGAATAATATTCTTGATAGAGACTTTCTGGATTATTCCACCAAAGCTTATCACTTGGGAGAAGCTTAACATCACACTCTCGCATCCAAAACGCAACAGTAACATCAGAGTGTCCGCTTTGAGGCAAAGACTCTTCATCCACTTGTTTTAAGAAGTTTTGGATACTTAGACAGGCTGCCCTTGACAAGACAAACCCAGCCCCGCCACTTGGATGATAAAGGGGTAGCTGTGTATTTTTTCCTTTGATCTTGTGCATCGGATAGCCTGTTTGGCGTCCGTGCATATCTAGACCAGTCTCCCCTAGATACAGCAATCTTAGCAAACAAAATCTTTCTTCTGGGTCGAGTTCATCTAGTCCCAAGTTGTTGATATTGTTATGATTTATGTATGTGTCATCATCGACAAAGAAATAGTAGTCAAACTTAGTGAAGTCGTGGTTTAAGAAAAACTGAGTGTATTTCTGCTGAATACCATCATAGTTTTTCGGGGTGTTATACCCAACGATCTCCTCATCGACTGGTGTATCAGTGAGAAAAATAGTATCAAAGTTCTGACCAAAGGTTTCTTTAACTGCTGGGACTCTTGTATCAAGGTACTGGTCACAAGTTAGAGTCACAACTTGTATTTTGTCAGCGATCAATTTGTAAGCCATTCTTGAATAGAGATAGTTGGTTCCCAGCCGAGCATACTCCTAATCTTGCCGATGTCTGCAAGGGTGGCACGAGCCTCGCCTAGGCGTTCGGGAATATGAACTACCTCATTGCCGATTAGCTCAGCAAGCTCTAGAACGGACATATTTGTTCCTGTGCCAACGTTGAATGTCTCGCCAAAGATCTCGCTGTTCTCCGAAGTCATAGCAAGAAAGTTAGCGTTGGCAACATCCTTCACATAGGTGAAGTCACGACGCTGCTCACCGTCGCCAACAACAGTCATAGCTTCCCCGTTGGCTACCTGTCGCTGGAAGATCCCAACTACTGGAGCGTACTGACCTTTAAGTGGCTGACGTTCTCCATAGACATTAAAGTAGCGAAGGATAACGGTATTCAATCCAAAGAGCCTAGTATACATTTTGCATAGCTCTTCACCTGCGACCTTTGTCACAGAATAAGGATTGAGACAGTCATTAGGCATATCCTCTCGTAATGGAGGAATGTTCTTGAGCCCATATGCTGAAGATGTTCCAGAGTAAATAACTCTCTCAACGCCATGAGTTCTTGCTGCCTGAAGAACATTGCAAGTGCCAAGCACATTGACAGATGCTGCACGAGATGGGTTCTCGATTGCTGGCTGGATCCTTGCTTCGGCAGCGAAGTGGAACACACCCTTCACCCCTTCAAATAATGGAGCAAGAGATTCATAGTCTGTAATATCAACTTTGTGATTCTCTGCCCTATCATTCCAGAAAAACTCTTCATTACAATCGGCAGACTCATCATCTACGACGACAACTTGATGTCCGTTTTCCAGGAGTTGTTCAACGAGGTGGCTTCCAATAAATCCAGCACCACCAGTTACCAAATATTTAGCCATTTATTTTCTCCAGGCTTTAAAGTTATAAAGTTCTACCCTCTCACAACAAGCTCTACGTCAGAAGTCTCAGTGTCTGTTTCAATCCAGACTCTTGCTCCACAACTTAGTGGCTTATGCGGACTATAGATTACTCTTCCTAATTCTACACCATCTTTTGTTTTGATTATAGCCTCGTGGGCATAATTGTTTTCTTTATATGTTTTTACCGTCAAGACTGGCTCGTCAGTGCCCTGTTTTGTGTTACGGCGGATGACATTCTGATTTACATGAATAATCTTCTTCATTTCATCACCCTAAGACAAAGATGACTACCGAAGTTTGAAGGACAGCCAGAGCGGTGAAGTAGATAAGCAAAGTACCATCTGACCAACCCTCGACCCATTTATCAAATTTCTCTTTCATTATGCGCTCCCAAGCTTATGCCATCCACGGCGGGTTTGAAATTCGTTGTGAAGGAAGGGGTCCCAAAAATCTTCAGTGCTCATGAGGTGCTCGTAGCCACCTGGGGACAGCCGTTCCGCCTCTTTCCAAACAATGTCAAAGGCTTCGATACGTGCGATAAGTACTTCTTTTTCCATAGCTTTTCTCCTTACGCTACGATGAGTTCGCTACCAACCTCTTTGATAGCCTTAATAACTTTGTTGCCGAATCGCTTGTTCATCCACTTGGCACCCCACATATAGACTGGCATACTGACGGGGAACTTGCTATCTCCCTCGTAGCCATCAAGATTCACACGGGAACCGTGAACGGGGCAGATCAAACTGAACTGGTTGTGCATGTCGCCGAAATAACTACTCTGTTGTTCAATGTTTCGGGGAACCGCAATGTTGCGAGTGCGACCTTCGTGGTCTTTGATGATAATGCTTTTGCTGCCACGGAAGACCCAGTATTCAAGCACATTGCCCAAGCCGCTGCTATTCTTAGTATCCTGCTGACCAATCTGGGACCAGTCAATGCCCTGAACCAAGCCGACACGATCAACATAGTCTCTGGTGGTATAGTCATACTCACGGTACTGAATCAGAGCACCAGGCACAATACCAGCAGCCTCAAAGGTCATACGAGCAACTCGGTGAGCCAGGGACTTCATCGCACGGCACTCACGGATGTGAGCTTCCTTCTCTGGGCAGTTGCGACGGTTGTGACCAGTCCTGCCGCAGAAGCTACATTGACGCTTTTTACCTCGCTCTCTACGTCGGGCAGCGGCAGCAAGACGCTCACGTTGCTCCATAAAGCTGGTGGTTTCCCAATAGCTGATGTGCTCTTCGTGATCAATGTGGTGAATCTCATAGTAGTCGTTGACACCATGGGCTGCCATCTGCTTTTCTCTGAGCGGCTTAATCACTTCGGAGTAGCTAGCATCAGGCTCAAGCTCAATGCCATACTTAACACAGAGCTTGAGTACCTTCTCATAAGCCGCTTTGACCTCAGGGCAACCACGACGATTGTGACCCCAGCCGGCACAAGAAGAACATTGATTAGTGCGATAACCCATATCTGTATCTCCCTTACATCTTATATTATCACCGACAGGGAGTACGTCAAGTTTTAAATTCGTTCTTTTTTATAAATTAACAAAAAAAGTGCGGTATTAGTGGAGCATTTGATAAACTGTCTTTCGACATTGTTTGTTTCTCCGCCGTTCACGGGCATAGTTCGAGTAGTAAGTCCACTTCATTTTGCGGAGAATGAGAGAGATAGTTCTCTGATTCTGGTTCTTTAGAATTTGTGTGATTTGTTCCGCTTTTCTAAGGTCTTGGTGTCTGCTTATCTGCCCACCATAAACGGCTTCTGGGCTCGTCAAGTCCGCCGTTAAAAGGGCAGCGAGAAAAATAAAATATGCTTTAATCATAGTTAACTTTCTTTGGATCTAGGTTCTCAAGTTGTTCTTCAGTCATATCTTCAGCAATCAAATCGTAGATAGATACTTGGTCTTCCTTCTGGGCATGTCGTCTGCCACTGAAAATGTGATGAACCATTGAGGGAGACACTTTATAAATGTAGTGAGTTTGTTCCTGAAACCATTTAGCGGTTTTGCGAACAGACATCTTGCCTTTCTGTGAGCGTATCATCTCTACGTGACGCTTGGTTAGTTTATATGTTTTCTTTTTTGCCCGTATTCTATCCTTACGAGGCTTCTTCTTCTTTTCTTCGGTCATCTATTCTGCCTTTCCGTTGCTTATAAAAAGCCATCACCGCAGAAGCAAGGTTACCGATGAAAATATGCCCACATATAACCAGTGTAGCGAGGTGATCGCCGTTTACTATATACATATATAGTCCTGAAATTGCTCCAATACAGAAGAATGTGAATTGGGCTGGGACGTTAATAGCTTCGGCTCTAGGCGACCTCCAGATGCTCATCAAGTGAGGGTAATAAATAAAGAATACCAACGACTGTGTAAAAGCATACAGATATGTTAGGTATTCTTCTATCACTTATCTACTCCCGTAAACGTAAGAGCAAACTCTCATCCCTTCATTAACTTCTTGGCGAATGTTCTCGTCGTCGTAATGACGTGCTGCGACGTAAGCAAGTCCCATACATAAAGTTCGGAACTTTTTCATCGTATCATCACGGGCATCAAGTACGGCTTGACAACTGTCTTCGCACTGTTTAGGGACGGGTTTCAGCGGCGTCGTTGTACAACTAAACGACAACACGAGACCTAGTAAGAGTGTTCTAATAACCATATAGTTTTGCACAATATAATAAAACGGTGAGTAAAAGTAATAGTTCAAGCGCATCTAGTTTCATTACAGAAATCCCATTGGTTCGATCAACCTGCGGGGAGCATAAAAAGTAAACTCACCTTTTACAATCTCACCGACTCTGAGAAACTCGTCATAACGAACTAGAATTCCAGTCTTCCATTCTTCTTCACAGTCAAACGTCTTAAATCTAACGTGATCCCCTACTTTCATCAGTTGGTTCTCCCACAGGTCTAAAGTATTTTTCGGCTAAAACTGATCTAAAATATAAAACGTCTTTACCAACTTGTACTTGATAACCGAGCGGTTGTTCCAGCTTGTTTCTGATCACTTTGACGATCAACCCTAGTTTTTCTTCTAAATCATAAAACGCATCGAAGAAATCCAAAGGAATTGCTGTTATAACATATTCTCTTACCTCTTTTCCGTAACCTCCGTTTGTGTCGGTTGGAAGACACATACTCCAACCATTGTTCTGAACGAACCTTACCAGATCGCCCTGTTTATAATTAGTCTTCACTCTCTAGTTTCTTGGCGATCAAGAAACCTTTAACTAGTCCTGAGAAGCTGCTGAGTTGGTCGCTCATCTCACGGGATAGAGCAGCCGTTTCCTCCAAAACTTCTGGATCTAGGGCGTCTTGCAGGGCTAGGTTGTACCCAGCCGTCACCAAGTCCTCGAATAGTCGCTGATGATCTTGAGACAATTCTGTAAAATGACGGGACAAATTAAGATTATCCTTCGTGACTTCCTGAACCTCGTCTTCATAAATCCTTTGGAAGTTAATA
>Ga0208425_1000096_pt1 | contig 31482 bp, 43 predicted proteins | sample DEB08_DNA_4_FD_185496 | JGI IMG/M metagenome (GOLD analysis project Ga0208425, IMG submission 185496) | Aqueous microbial communities from the Delaware River and Bay under freshwater to marine salinity gradient to study organic matter... | ecosystem: Environmental > Aquatic > Marine > Coastal ...
CTCTATTATACGGTACCCTTCTTGGGTTCCACTCTCTTCACCCTTTTGTGGGTTAATCGTTTTCTTAGCATTCGCATCGAATGTAAATTCGGGTTTTTTTGATGTTTCTTCGTCATCTTTTTTACTAATAAAGTAAACAGCCAAAGCTATTCCAATAATAATTATAACTAATAAACCAAAAAGTCCGAGGAGTATGACACCGTTTTTTGCCATCTCGGGGTTTCTTTTATTAGTCATAGATTTTTTTTGAATATCTATTATCATCTAACTGTTCCTTTATGGGTACACCACGTTCTGGTACATCGATCGTCTATTTCAAACCAACGACGGGATTATCTCGTCTTCTATATGATTTAGACATACCTTGTGTATATAGTAAGTATGTCTAAATCGTATATTTTTTTTAATATTTTTAAATAAATGCTTTGATTTATTTAAGCTTTTATAATTTGTCTAAATATAACCGTTTTTGGCACAAGAATAAAATTTAGAATATCTCTCATCTGTACTAGATATGTGACCTTGTCCTTTATCTGTAATATAATATTTATGACCACATGTAGTTCCCGAACCTATACCAACGAGTTCAGAATCATTATCACATGCATATTTCTTATCATCATCTGTCATATTACAAGCATTTCTACCATCTCTCCCAAGGTTACTATCACCACCGTAATACAATTTATTATAATCTTTTTTGGCACAAGAATAAAATTTATAATATCTCTCATTTGGACTAGATATGTGACCTTGTCCTTTATCTGTAATATAATATTTATGACCACATGTAGGTCCCGAACCTATACCAACAAGTTCAGAATCATTATTACACGCATATTTCTTATCATCATCTGTCATGCTACAAGCATCTCTACCATCTCTCCCAAGGTTACTATCACCACCGTAATATAATTTACCTGGTTCTGGTTCTGGTTCTGGTTCTGGTTCTGGTTCTGGTTCTGGTTCTGGTTCTGGTTCTGGTCCTGGTCCTGGTCCGTCGTCATCTTCGTTAAAAAAGAAAATTCCACCTGTAACTAAAAAAGAACTCAATAAACACAAAACCAATGCCAGAAGAACAATAATCTTTTTTTTATTTGCGGATGTACTCATTTAATAATAGTAACCATTTTTATTCACGATGTTCATTCGTGTGTAAAAATGTTTAGACATATACAAAGTATGTATAAATCATGAGAGTTTTATAGCGTTCGCGGCCATACCGAGGCAAAGTCATACCATTAATTCCAAATATCTAGACATATACAAAGTATGTATAAATCATGAGAGTTTTATAGCGTTCGCGGACCTGGTCCTGGACCTGGACCTTATTTACAACATGTATATTGATATTTATTGGTACCTCCAACACCAGTTGATATCAATTTAAATTGACTTAAATATTCATCATCTTCACATTTAACAGTTTGTCTATCTAAATACGCGGGATTATCACTAGCTTCACTTTCTTGGGTAGTTATACTTCGACAATTATTGGAAGTTGTATTACCACACTTATAATCATATTTAAGTCTCCAATTATTATTGGAATCTGTTACTAATTTATAATATGTAATTGGTTTTTTATCGCAATCCACATTAAGTTTATCATTCTGACCATATGCAAATGTTTTACTGAGTCCCGGATTATTAACCCAACTAGTTTCTTTTGAAAATATTACCTTCTCTTTTTTATCACTACAAGAATATTTGTACCTTATACCCGAACTCCCAGGTTTTACCCAATTTACATCCACTTGTTTCTTACACACGTCATCGTTTTCACAATTCCATTTTGTTTGTAACTGAAAACCACGCATGGCGCGATCTTCACAATCAAGTGTTTGCCTGTCCATATATATATTTTCCCAATGATTTATACTATAATTTGTCATTTTATCCACATTTCCTGGTAATGGTTCTGGTTCTGGTTCTGGTTCTGGTTCTGGTTCTGGTTCTGGTCCTGGTCCTGGTCCGTCGTCATCTTCGTTAAAAAAGAAAATTCCACCTGTAACTAAAAAAGAACTCAATAAACACAAAACCAATGCCAGAAGAACAATAATCTTTTTTTTATTTGCGGATGTACTCATTTAATAATAGTAACCATTTTTATTCACGATGTTCATTCGTGTGTAAAAATGTTTAGACATATACAAAGTATGTATAAATCATGAGAGTTTTATAGCGTTCGCGGCCATACCGAGGCAAAGTCATATAAAGTGTAATTTAAATTGTATCATGTATCAAGCTTTCTTGATCGTCTTCTTTATTTTTACTTTTACCAAAACATACAAGTATGATGCGTATTATACCAAATATAATACTATCACTTCCTCTATTACTAGTATTCTCTTCATTGGAACGTAAGTGTTCAACTTTATCTACCCTACTTTTAATTGCATTATATGTTCGTTTGTGTATATCACTTATTTCTTTGATACTCAAATTACTATCAAGTTCATTTGCCAATTGTTGATCTTCTTCCGGTGACCATGGTTTATAAGAATTGATATACCCCGGTTTTTTATAAACTCCTGGACAGTATCTAGCAAAGTGTCCACTTTGTTTACATTTAAAACATTTATCACTTGTACTTATTATCATTTTTTCTATCGTTTTAATATCATTTTCGGATAATTCAATATTCGAAAATGAACCGCCACGTACATTATCTATACCATATTTTTTCATGTATATTAATGTATACTTATCCTCGTCATAATCATCACAATTATGTATAGTTTCTATAACATTTACAGGGTTATACATTTTTGTCCATTCAGATCCATTTCCATTGAAATGTTGGTTTATTCTATAATTGGTATTATATCGCGTTTTACCTATATAATATTTATTATGTATAAGTTTTAACATATAAATGTGTACCATACATCATCAAGTTTTTATATCTTTAATATAACCTAAGTAAATCCAATAATAATAATTATCATTTCAACATTTACAAATGAACGCATTTAATTATTGGAAAGAAGAAGAGGAAATAAAACTACTCGGTGAAATTGTATGGGGTATAGATATTTATACCATTGCACAAAGACATGGAAGGTCGTATAATGCTATCGTTAAACGTCTAGAAAAAATTGCTCGTGACATGCATCTAAAAAACGTACCCGGTGATGTGATAAAAATAAAAACACGTATCGAAATTAATGAAGAACCAAATTTAATAACAAATAAAAATTATTTTTAAAAAATAAATAAATCACATTTTTATTCACGATGATCATTCGTATGTAAAAATGTTTATTTCCCACATCCACATGATTTTTTAGATGGGTCTTTTTCGGTAACCTTCATCAAAATAAGAAGGGCTATAACAGAGGCAAAGGCGAGCATCCAATTGTTTGGTGTCATTATTTTTTTTATTATACATCAATATTTTTTTTAACGCCTGGTATTATTATATATCGGAAACAACTCCTTATTCACTAGAGTTATCAAGGCTTTTTCGTTATATCCATAATATTTTATCGAAATACCTTTCGTATTACTAAACTCTTTTTTAATAATATTTTTCCAGTTTGTTATTGTTGATTTATATATTGCAGCACCTTCGTATACATCTTCAATATTGGTAAACACACGTTTGTTAACGGTTTTTCTGAACTCGTCTAGAACGTAATTCTTATTTGGACGATCACTTTTACGTGTTTCAATAAAGTCAATAACATAATACCCATGACGATCCAAAATTATATTAACTTGCATACGGGGATAATATTCCATGTACCTTATCATATCCATTTCACTTGGAAGTGTAAAATATCCCTCAAGACCTGGGTGACTATGATACGATAGATATGCATCGTCAATATTACTATAATTACCACCAATGGTCATGCGATTACCAGTTGTTCTGCGAGAAGGGGGGTCAAAAATTATATACCCATTGTTTGAACGACTCATATTAATTACACCCATATACTCAGCCCTTGCTCTATCACTAGATAACATAACACGTCTAAGTTGTTGTACAGTTTTTTCAGGTAGTTTAACATCTATACGGAATGCAGATTCACTATTTGGTTTTGATCTCGTTGGTCGAGTTTGTAATCTAGGTAAGAGTGGTCTTCTATTGATAATCATAGGTGATGCTGTATTATTATTATTCACATTCATGGCTGAAGATGTATTTTTATTATTATTTTTATTATTTTTATTATTTCTGTTCGTGGATGACGACATGTTTTCTACTATTCTATTGATATTTTTATTGAGTTGATTTTCAATAGAAATATTGTTTATTTATCTTCTTCTTTTTCCTTAATACGAATCGCATATTTAGAGTTTTTATTAAAATGTTCATAATCGATTTCGCCGTCTGGTGCAAATATTTTAGTTAAAAAACCTTTCATAGTAAAAGGGTTCTTCTTGGTTTCCTTCTTCTTTTTCTTTTCACTCTCGCTACACCTAACTATTAATCGTGGTCTTGATATTATAAACATTTTATACTATTCACTCCGTTTTTCTTTATCTGAAGTTTCCGTGGTATCGCGGCGTTCTTTTTCGAGTTTTTCTAATATTTTATAATAAGCTCTTCTTTCCCTACCCTCGGCATACATACAATGTGTACGTATTCTTTCAATTGTAATATCAATTGACGTATTGGAAGCTTTAGTCTTTGTAGACTGTCTGGTAAAAACGGGGGACGCGAGTGGTATTCTCAACATACTATTACTTTCGATTTTTATTTTTATGTTCCGCATGATCAAGTGTCATGGCTAACCATGAACCCATACCAATACCAACACCAGCGCCAGTGAGTGATGTAAGTGATAAAAGTGCGAGTGTAGATTTTATATATTTCATATTAATTATATTCTATTTAGATATTTCTGAATGAAAATAAGCACAAAAGTTTTTAAGTGCTGGTAAAATTTCTGATTTCCATTTCATTTGGTCTCTATAAATCAAATACGCTTTACGTTTATCGTTATACTGTTCAATGAGTTCACATTTGTCTAAATTTAACATTTCCATATAGACTTGACATTGAATTTCTTCGTAAGTACGAACGTGATTAAATAAACCTCGTGTCCTGTTCTTAATTTCAATAATCGTTTTATCATCTTTTATACGATCTATACACCCACATAGTTGATAAGTCGTTCCTTCTATAGAACATACCTCATATTTATAAAAGGTATCATCCTTTTTAAAATCTTCATAATTCGATGCAGTTATATCCTCGTGTCTCGTTCCATGGTTCGTAAATAGTGTTTTACGAAGGTGATCTTCAACAAGTTTTATATCCGATTTAGAAAGATTTGATTTTTCATGTAACTGGTTTGATATAGCGTTAAACTTTCTTTCGATATCAGAACTGTTCATTGATTTGTACATTTCGGCATCCTTAAAAAGCAATTTTGATGCATTACACTTTTCAATCGTTTCCAAGGCTTCTTGTTCCTTTGTTTTTCCTTCAAACGTTTCAGGTGCATATTTTGCCCATAAATTATCGAGGATCTCTTTAGGTTTTTTATACGGGTTCATACCAATAATAGATGCAACATCACTCGCTTTGAGTGTTACTTTTTCAATCCCAACGTCTTTCAATTTAAACTCATTATCACGTAAAAGAGGGTATATAGAACCACACGCTCGTGAATCGTTCAAAGCATCGTGAGCATCAAACTCTCTACCAAAATAGTGTTTATATACCGTTAATAGTTTATGATTGTATAATCCCGGTAAAACATTTCGCGCCATTTTGAGTGTATCCACAAACTGAACATGTTTAAATGGTTCTGTATCGAACCCCCTTCGATAACACTCCGAAAAGAAACAGTTTTCATCAAATGTACTATTATGTGCCACCAATATAGACGTGTTCGAAACAGCCTCTTTAAATGCGGCATAGACGTACCCGAATGGTTGGCCCTTGTGTAAAGCATCCTCGTGTGTAATACCGTGAACTTTTGTAGATTCCGATGGAACGTCGAATGTATCTGGATACACAATACCGTGGTACGATGCCAATTCACGCCCTTTAGACGAGTACTTTACAAAAGCTAACGTGAGCATGCGACATTTATCAAATAAATGAACATTGTCAGGTGTTGCCTTTTTGTAACTCATTGGGAGACCAGTGGTCTCCGTATCCCATGCAATGTAGTTCATTGTGTTACTCTTGAATGTGATATATTCTTTATACTACTTAGGTTCTAATCCACCTCTTCTATAGTCGGTCCGGAGGCTGAGGCAGGTTCCGGTTCACCTCCCTCCTCTTTCTTTTCGTTTGCGTACATCTTCGCAATGATTGGTGTACATACATCCATAAGTTCCTTTTGTTTAGCTTCAAACTCCTCCGCTTCGGCAGATTGGTTCGCGTCCAACCATTCGAGAATTTCAGAAACTTTCGTTTCAACCGTTTCCTTATCTTCACCTTCAATCTTTTCAACCGTTCCTTTCATTTGATAACAATAGTTCTCGAGCCCATTCTTCGCCTCGACCTTCTTCGCATACTTTTCGTCCTCTTCTTTGTACTTTTCCGCATCCTGAACCATCTTCTCAATGTCTTCTTTAGACAATCTCCCCTTATCGTTCGTAATCGTAATCTTTTCGGATTTACCCGAAGCCTTATCTTCAGCACTTACATTCAAAATACCGTTCGCATCAACATCGAACCTTACATTAATTTGGGGTGTTCCTCTAGGTGCTGGTGGAATACCTTTTAGATCAAACGTACCGAGTAAACTATTATCAGACGCTTTCTTACGTTCACCTTCATAAACTTGAATCGTCACCGCAGGTTGATTATCTTGTGCCGTGGAAAAGACTTGTTCTTTTTTCGTCGGGATCGTCGTGTTTCTCGGAATAATCGGGGTCATGATACCTCCCATAGTTTCGAGTCCAAGAGACAAAGGCGTTACGTCCAAAAGTAACAGGTCTTGAACAGATTCGTTTCCTTCACCCGTTAAGATAGCCGCTTGAACCGTTGCACCGTACGCGACCGCCTCATCAGGATTAATCGTTTTATTCAGTTCCTTACCGTTAAAATAGTCCGATAACATTTGTTGAATTTTCGGGATTCGTGTCGATCCACCGACCAAAACGATTTCATCCACTTTCGATTTATCGATCTTTGAGTCTCGAAGTGTTTTTTCGACAGGTTCCATACATTTACGGAACAAGTCCATACACAGTTCCTCGAAACGTGCACGGGTAATGGATGTATAGAAATCAATGCCATCGTATAACGAATCAATTTCAATGGTTGTTTGTGCCGTCGAAGATAACGTTCGCTTTGCGCGCTCACACGCCGTTCGTAAACGGCGAAGGGCACGTGGGTTACCGGAAATATCTTTATTATGTTTACGTTTAAACTCTTCAGAGAAGTGTCGAAGGAGTCTCGAATCGAAATCTTCACCACCCAAGTGTGTATCCCCCGCGGTCGCTTTGACTTCAAAGATACCTCCTTCAATGTTTAATAACGAAACATCAAACGTACCACCACCGAGATCAAAAATGAGTACGTTCGTATCATCATCTTTGTTCTTATCGAGACCGTATGCGATCGCCGCCGCCGTCGGTTCATTAATAATACGAAGACAATTCAGACCGGCAATAGTTGCCGCATCTTTCGTCGCTTGTCGTTGCGAATCGTTAAAGTAGGCCGGGACCGTTACAACCGCATCCGTTACTTTCTTACCGATATACGATTCCGCGATATCTTTCATTTTGGTAAGAACCATCGATGAAATCTCTTCAGCTGCAAACTGTTTCGTTTCACCGTTAAAATCAACTTCAATCATAGGTTTATCTGCAGCACCAGGAATAACCTTATACGACCAATCTTTCATATCGTCTTGGACCTGTTGATCCGAAAACTTTCTTCCAATAAGACGCTTTGCATCAAAAACCGTATTTTTGGGGTTCATGGCTGTTTGATTCTTCGCTGCATCTCCAATAAGACGTTCATTATTTTCCGTAAACGCGACGTATGATGGGGTCGTACGGTTTCCTTGGTCGTTCGCGATAATTTCTACGCGGTCGTTTTGCCAAACGCCGACGCACGAATATGTTGTTCCTAAATCAATACCGATTGCTTGAGTCATTTTATATATTTTGTACACGCACCATTTCTTTATGTAAAAAAAATATTGTTTGAATGTAAGATAATGGTAGCACAAAAAAGAGGTCGTAATACCAGTGCTGAAAAACCCACAAAAAAAATACGTTCAAATATAAAAGATAATCCAAGAACTAAAATATTGAATACAATAGCAACACTTCGTAACGAAAAAGCTCCGACTAATGGGTTAAATCGTACTGGTTATGTATTTCTCTCAAGTTTATACCGAGATCATCCACAAAGACAATTATTTAAATATCTCGAGATACCAAATAACGAACTGCGTGAATTTATATATAAACAGCATCAAACACTCACAAAACAATCAAGTTTACTTCATACTAAAAGTGATAGTGTTACTATAAACATGAACGATGATAAAATGCATGATTTATTGATCATGTTGTGGATGGATATGAGTCATGATGATTTGCTTAAAAAAGAATCATTTAATAATTTTCTCACTGGTTCTATCAAAAATGAAATTACAACAAAAGATATACAACCAATGTTAACGGACTTGGTTAAAGATCTTATTAAATATAACATTTTAAAATTAAGTAACGGTATTATAACTTTGGCAGGACAGATAGAACGTAAGCAAAAAATGCATATGCATGATATTTGGGGAGATCCATCTCACCCACCTAAAATTGTCAAAAAATCTGCAAACATTCGATCTATAATACGGAATAAGAGTAAACCTATTTATGTTTCTTATGATTCTGAATATTCGAGTTACATAACAGAGCTTCTTTCTAAATCTAAAATGAATAATGGTACATATTATCTTAAACGCCTGTTCACTATAGCCAATTTAATGGATCCCGGTCGTGGTTCCTCGCAAAATACAGGTGGGACAGGTAAGGCAGGTACTTCAATTAATAAACTATTAAACCGTTTATTTGATAAGAATAATACTTCTACACCGTTTAAATTTAATTATCAAATGTTCACGTTTAATTTTGGTGGGTATTTTAAAATTGAAATTATACGCGATGGTTATAAATTTAATGCAAAACTAAACGGTAAAATGATGAACATGCAAATTAAGGCGGCAGTTGCTAGATCTGGAAATGATATAGATAAGATATCAAAAACATTTGGTGATTTTATTCAAATATTAACCGTTGCACATCTTCGCAAATCCGGAATAAATGCCGTATCATCCACATTTGATGGGGGGTTCATTGGTATGACAGGGTTTGTACAAGGGACTTTATTTGGAATGGAGCCCGCAATAATTTTTGATGATGCTACAACGGTAGGTCCAGGAGGAACTAATAATGAAACTGGAATAAAGTTTCACGGATTACATAAATATTTAAATTATAATGCGAATCCAGAACGATCTCGTGTAACGAGTCTTCAAAAGCGCCCGGAGAACACCTCAGGCAACACAGCCAATGTAACTCAAGTAATAAATGCTAAAGCCAATGCAAATCAAAAGGCTAGAAACGCGGCAATTCAAAAGGCTAGAAACGAAGCAAACCGCTTGGCTAAAGCTAATGCAAATCAAAAGGCTAGAAACGCGGCAATTCAAAAGGCTAGAAACGCAGCAATTCAAAAGGCTAGAAAAGCGGCAATTCAAAAGGCTAGAAACGAAGCAAACCGTTTGGCGAAGGAAGAAGCAAATAGAAAATCTAAGGAAGAAGCAAATCGTTTGGCGAAAGAAAAGGCGAATCAAAATGCTAAGAATGAAGCAAACCGTTTGGAGAAGGAAAAGGCGAATCAAAATGCTAGAAACGAAGCAAACCTTTTGGCTAAAGCTAATGCAAATCAAAAGGCTAGAAACGAAGCAAACCTTTTGGCGAAAGAAAAGGCGAATCAAAAGGCTAGAAACGAAGCAAACCTTTTGGCGAAAGAAAAGGCGAATCAAAATGCTAAGAATGAAGCAAACCGTTTGGCTAAAGCTAATGCAAATCAAAAGGCTAGAAACGAAGCAAACCGCTTGGCTAAAAGAAATGAATTCATTAAAAATTTGGGAAAATTTAAAAACCTGGATAACCGAACAAAAATGGGGCTTATTTTAGGCTTTAATAGAGGTGAAAATGCCAATAACCTTCTTAAAGACGCTAAAAGATTAAATAACAGGGCAAAAGAAGGATCGAGGGCGTCTCGAATGATAACATTAAGGTCGGGAAAACCAGCAGCTCGGACCTAGACCCCTAAATAAAATTGTAACAAAAAAGAAAAATCCGCGTTTGTACCAAAATTCTGCGATCTGTGTAAAATGGAGTTACCCTTATTAAAACACAAACAAATCATCATTTTTAAAAATCCCGAAAGTACCGGGTTTTGAAAAGTGTGGAACTATTTATTGTAACTTCGCGAGCTGACGCGCAACTTTCAAAATCTTTTTTGGGTCTTCTCCAGTATTCATTCGCGATTTTAATTTTATTTTATTCGACTCCTTGATTTTAATTTTGTTAAGTTTTTCTCTCGTATCTTTGACGAGAATGTTTCTATTTTTAGAAAGGGATAATTTAACTTTCATATCGGCACACAAATCCTTTATCGTTTTCTTTTTACCGCCTGTCTTCGTTAATGGTACATTTTCCTCTTTCGCAACCTTAACAAGGTCGGCTTTTTTATACCCTTCGCATTTTCGTTTACCGATCTTAACCATCCCCCTTTTGTTTAAGGACATTTTACCGACCGATGAAATAAACTTGACAAGTTCAATATCTTTTCGGTAAAGTCTTTGGCGATCGAATGGGTTTTTATGTAAAAGTAGTGTATCTTTATTCATATTTGATAATTTTGAAATAGAGTTGGAAATCTCAGCTTGATTTATATTGAAATTTCCCATATTTCCAAACATATATCTATCCTGTAATTTTAATAATGTTTTTATAGTTAAATACTGATTATTTCGTTTTATATAGACAGCTACATCCCCAGCTTTAAATTTTTCGTATGATATAAAATTTTCGGCATTATTTGTTAATTTTACGTTTCGCATCTTACTAGTAACAAATATCTTTTTTTACTCTGAATAGTATGTATATAAAATTACTGAAAAAAAGAAAGTCTTGACCGTCCACCATATACTTTAATCGAATATATTTTTTAAATCACATGAGGCAATCATACCATACACGACGCTCCCGTCAACTATTTCCTCTTCAACGAGTATATCTTTGAGGTGTTCCAATTTAACTCTATACATTTTAAGTAAATTAAGAACTTCTTTATAACACTCTTCGACCAAACATACGACTTCAACATCAATTCTATTTGACATATCACTCGAAAGTGTATTTGGATCGACGTTCACTTTTCCTAATGTTTTACCCATACCATACGCCATAACCATTTCGCGCGCAATTTTATACGTTTGTTGAAAATCACTCGATGCACCAGTCGTTACTCTATCCTTACCATACACAATCTCTTCGGCGGCGTGTCCACCCAAAGCAACCTTAATTTGTGAAAGAAGATACTCTTTTGTATACATACCAATTTCATCGGTTGCGGGTTGAAAAAATGTCACACCACCCGCATCCCCGCGTGGAATTATACTCACTTTACGAACTTCGTCGTATTCGGGCATGAGTACACCAATAATAGCGTGTCCCGCCTCGTGATACGCGACGCGTTCTTTACGTGGTCCAGAAACACTTCGTGAACCTTTAGCGCCAACAACCAAACGTTGGTATACGTCTTCCACAATTTCCGAAGTTATAACACCATCGGTTCCATTACGAACCGCGCGAATTGCACACTCATTCATAAGATTTGCTAAATCCGCGCCCGAAAACCCCGTCGTCTGTTTCGCGATATTTTTCAATGAAACATCTTTATCCAATTTTTTATCGCGTGTGTGCACCCCCAAAATCTTTTCACGCCCGTGAACATCCGGTAAACTTACCTGAATTTTACGATCGAAACGACCCGGTCGAAGTAACGCCTCGTCGAGAATATCAAGACGATTTGTCGCGGCAATAACAACAATTTGCGATTCGTTATCGAAACCGTCCATTTCGGTTAATAACTGGTTAATTGTTTGTTCACGTTCATCGTTTGCCGCAAACCCGTTCATACTTCTTTTTTTACCAATTGCATCAATTTCATCGATAAAAACGATACACGGTTGGTTTTCGCGTGCCATTTCAAATACGTCGCGGACGCGCTTTGCACCCACACCCACAAACATCTCAACAAAAGATGATCCCGAACACTGAATAAACGGAACCGAAGATTCACCCGCGATAGCGCGCGCAAGAAGTGTTTTACCAGTACCCGGTTTACCCGTAAGAAGTGCACCTCTCGGGATTTTTGCACCCGTACCAATAAACCTTTCAGGTTCACGGAGAAAATCAACAATTTCTTCGAGTTCGTCCTTTGCATTATCAATACCTTCAACGTCACTAAACCGTGTTACTATTTGGTTTTCGACATCGAGTTCGGTTTTGTTCATGTTAAACGGGTTCGGAGGTCCTTGACCCAATTGGGAAAACATTCTAAAAACGGCCGTAAAAAATAGTATGATAAAAAACATGGAAATACCATCGGCAATCGTAATAGGCGATGAATTATCTATGTTGATATCCGCTTTACTATCAATCATGGTTTTCCAAAACTCGCTCGACGGTGTATAGTTTGAAACACCAAGTGTACCATCTTCCTCCGCGAAGTATACAGTATTTGAACCAGGGTTGATTTGTATTTGTGTAATTTCTTCATCCTTAACACCCCTTACAAAATCACTAAAGAGTTTAGGTTCATATTTTGGTGCTTTCTCTATTTTAAGAGGGGGTGCACTGAATATTTTTGCGGTCGCCAACATATATACATTATATCAATATTTCTTTAAACAGTAAACCTTGCAAACTTCATTTTTTCTCCAGTATAATACGCTTTATATGATTCAATAATACTTTCGTGTTTGTACTCATCGGGCATACACTCTGGTATGCGTGTAAGGTCTTCCCTGACATCCTTGGACGCATAATACGCCTTTTCACTTTCCCGGAGTTCGAAATGTGATGGTTGGTTTTTGTATAACCAAAGGGCGTGTTTCGCACACGCGTGTATTTTACCAAACCGTTTATTATACTCAAGCGCTAAACACATGGCAATTTCAGCCGCAAACATATAGTTTTCGCGACTCGAAGATATCCACATGGTCATTGGGTGTTTTTTGTGTGCGGGACGGTACCCTTTACGGGATTTGTTCAAAGTATAAGGTGCGTGTAATTCTACGTATTCAGTTTCATCTGAATAAAACCACGCTGTATAGAGCATTTGACATATTTCTAAAAGAATCTTGATAACGTGTTGATCACAATACAGGTTAGCAAGTTCGGTAGAGTTCATGGATAGAAAAAATATATTCATTTTACTTATTTTTTATTAAAAAATGGTCTAACTTAAGTTTTAATCGTCACCCCCATCTGAAATATACTCTTCTTCGACGACTTCATCATCGTCCTCGTTATCAATTTCAATTGCCTCGTCTTCTTCAGGTTCATCGTCGTCTTTTTCCTCTTTATCATCAATCTCGATATCCGCATCAGCTTCGGCATCAGCTTCGGCATCAGCTTCGGCTTCAGCTTCGGCTTTCTTTTTCGCTTTTTTGGTTTTGTTTGCAGCAGATGTCGAAGGTGCATCGAACCGTTTTTCAATTATTTTCCATTTCTTTTCTATGAGTTGATTACGAATTTTATATTTTTGTAACACGGAATCAATAAAATCTTGTGAATATCCAAGTGCTTTCAATGCACTCGTAACACTTTTTATAGGTGGGACTTTATACTGCGAATAATACTTTTCGTTTAATACTGCCATGTGTGGTATTATTTTTACACGTACTTTACCCGTTTTTAGTACATTCAAACGAACTACGATTTGATCGAGATGGTCGATATGTGTTTCGATACCATCGCCTATTTTTTCATACGGAGGCATTTCTTCTACATTTGGACGTTTAAATGGAACACCACACGACTCGTAATTCTTTTTTAAAAGGTTTATATAACTTTCAACATTTTGTACATAAAATGGTTTACGTTCAGGTACAGGTGTAGTATTACCATACACGATATTATGTAAAAAGGTACCGGGTATAAGTTTAGACATGTTACTTTAATTTACTAAAATTTTATTACAACTTAGGTCTAATTCACACTCTAAAATATGATGGGCCTGGAAATTCTGTAAAGATTCGTAAGGTCCCCAAAGTTCAATGACTTTACGTTCCTTATCGTACCATATATATGATAACTCGAGATAACGCGTCAACCAATAAAACTTTTTACCACTTTTACCGATAAATTTAAAAATATCGTCTTCGTCATACATCGACACGTCCATTTGACTGTAATGTGTGTTTGGTGGGTTGTACGGAGCCATCTTCCTTCTTATTATTAGTACTAAGCGTCTCCTGTTTAAGTCTAATATACTTTTGTGTATATAAACCTTTTTTAGCCTTCTTATCGTTCTTTGTAACGCGTTTCTTAAAGGGATCCATTAGTACTATATAGCGAGATTACTTTAATCCACACGCACCACAATACTTTTCGTTTTTATTTGGTTTATACATAAAGGTATAAAGAAGCACGAGGGCGACTATGGAAGCTGGTAACATGTATTGATTTTTCATTTTATAGTATATACCAATATTAAAAATCTTCGTCATCAAGTGATACATCTGACTCAGATTCTTCATCTTCTGACGAGTCTAATTCGTATTCAAAATCAGATTCATCAATTTCCGCGTACATACCGTTATTAAGTTTTTCATATAAACCAGTATCTTCAAGTTTCGTTGTATCATAGAAACCCGATACAGATTCTTTTTTAATAACAGTATAGTCTTCGGTATCAAAATCCCATTCACCATCACCGTAATATTCAAGTAACGCTACTTCATACTCCGTTTCGCGTTCTTTTACTATTTTAGCAATGGATATAATACCATCTTCAAATTCAATATCGATGATTTGGTTTTCCATTTTTTTATTTAAACGTTTTAAATCTTAAAGTATAATAGATGGAAGCGATTCTTAAAAATAGAGTGATTAGTGAAAAAGATGCAGTTATGTTCGATATAGACGATACTCTTATTTTTACGAATGGTAAGGCAAATATTCCCATTATTAAATTATTACACTACGCTAAACATTTAGGGTATAAAATTGTTATTATTACGGCCAGGCCTTCTATTCAGGCAACTTTGGATTTTACAAAGTTTCAACTTAACCAATATGGTATACCATACGATCTTCTCGTTATAACTCCAGCACATAATAAAGGTAATGTTAAACGAAAAACTGGGTTAAATTACGTTTTATCTGTTGGTGACATGGATACAGATCTTACATATACACAATACGCACTAAAAATTATGATTTCCACCTAGTATCGCAGTTATGACACGTAACAAATACCGTCATCGGTTCATCGGCACTACGCGTTTGCATTTGGTAAAACGTCGTTTTATATGATTTACATCGCTTACACCTAAACATACCCTTATAATCGGGATCATTGATAATATTTGTAACCCAATCCTTTTTCATATTTTCCCGAATATTCTTTTCTAATATTTTCGAATATGGTCCATCGGGCCATAAACCCTGATGAGATAATTCTAAAACACTTTTTGGTTTTAAATCACCTTTTACTATTCTTTCCTTAAGTGTTGGTGAGTGTATTAAATTATGTTTAATTTTAAGGAATGTATGTTTATACCGATTTACAAAAAACCTATTTTCGGCCGCCGGTACGTCACCCAGTTCGTTGGTTTTACGTATAGTAGAATTATATGTAGATTTTTCCAAATTTATACATATCGTATCTTCTTTAGGTAAACCCAGTAGTTTTGCATAATTTTCAAGGGCGTATTCTCTCGATAACATTTTTATTTATACGCTAACTTAAGCTCTACTTAAGTGTGGCATTTTAACTTTTTTACAATCGGGGAAAGATTCAGGGGAACACGTGTTAAAAGGATCGGACGTACGTCTAAGCTCATTACGTGTTTCTTTCCATTCTGTATCTAACACGAGGTTTGTGTATAACTCATACTGTCTGAGTATAAAGAATACAACAACGAGGGCAATTAATGATAAGATAACTTTGTTCATTTATTAAAAGCAACTTTTTTATTTGTGGATAATAAGATGACACGTGCTGTTTTGATAAATGAAAGGAAAAGGGATATTCGTGAAATAGATTTAGATATTGCCCCTGAAAAAAACGAAATATTTAAAATTTTACGAGGTAAAGCCAGTTTTTTAGGACAGTGGCCTGATGAACAAGTCGTTATAGTTAAATGTGAATTATGTGATTCTGAGTTTGATTTACCTGTAAATGAAAATAAGTTACCAAGACCATTTACAAATATGATAGTTTTTGGTAGAATTTTATTAATACGTATGGACGAAGATTCTGAACCACAGGATTTTACACTCGAAGAATATAAGGAAATGACAAACGAAACACACCCCAGAACTCGTTCGTCTTCAAATTTAATTACACGACCCCTGAGTAGGAATATAAGCTACTCCTCTGAGAACGGCTTGTGAATATTTCATACATAATTGGAAATGTGATTCCGCCCATTGCATGGGGTTTGTCATTTTTATACCAAAAGGATTATCGTTTACAACTTTCATAAAATCTTCACTACCATATTTTTCTTGGTTACTTGCTTTAGACATGGATCCATCTATTTTTTGTAACCATAAAACGTGTTCTTCATTTTTTGGATCAAATTGTTTAACGAATGTCATTATATTTTATATATGTTATACATTCTTTAACCTGTAATTTAGTCTTTCTTTGTACCTCGTCTGGTCAGCAATACCATCTATTTCTTGTCCACGTACGCTTATTCTTAACAAATCGTCTTTGTATTCAAATTCGTGACAATAAAAATAAGACACACCGGTTGCCAAGGACATAAAATCGAGATCACTCTTTGTTTTTTCTTCGATATGTACATATTTACTTATTTCTTGTGGCGTTCGTATCTTCTTTTTTACATCGGGATCAATCATTGCAACTGGATTTGATAAGTTCATAACGGGCCATACACCGAATGAAGAACGATATCTACATATATATCTCACACAGTTTCTAGCAATACGCGCTTCTTTAAAGCACATCATTCGAGGTCGCCCTTGTGGATCTGTCATCGTCGTATACCCACCACGTGTTATATGTATAAAGTGAAATTCCATTTATTATATTATATTATATTAAAACAAAAACCTTAAGTAATTATATAAATGAACTTCCCCAAAACACCAGGTCAATGTGAGTATTTAAGAGTTATACAGTCTCCAAAACCAATTATTATTACCACCGGTCCAGCCGGTTCTGGTAAAACCATGTTTGCGTGTCAGCTGGCCGCAGAACAACTTAGAGAAAAACAAGTAAAACGTTTAATACTTACACGACCTATCGTTGCGGCGGACGAAGATATGGGGTATTTACCCGGTGAAATGGAAAGGAAAATGGAACCTTGGACACGGCCAATGATGGACGTTTTTGAAAATTATTTAACACGCAATCAACTCGAACAACACGTTCGTATAGAACCACTCGGTTTCATGCGTGGTAGAACGTTTAACGATGCGTTTATAATTGCAGATGAAATGCAAAACAGTACACCAAACCAAATGAAAATGTTACTTACACGTCTCGGCGATAATTCAAAAATGATCGTTACTGGTGACCTGAAACAAAGTGATCTCGGACCAAAAAATGGCCTTGCCGATCTTGTTAAACGTATAAAAGGTTTAGAATTAGATTATATCGAACATGTCATCATGAGTGAAGATGACATCTTGCGACACCCCGCAGTTGCTGAAATTTTGAAACTGTACTAATGTTTTTTCATTTCACTTATCTTATTTTTAACGTCTGAAACTTTTTGTTTATACTGAGACAGTTCCTCATTATAAATATCATACCATTCTTTCATCTGATTGAGTATATTTTTGTTACGATAATACCACGATATTACATCTTTACTTACCTTATCACATGCCGAATATTCTTCCATTATATACTTATTATCATCTTTGGACATGGATATATTATGAAATTCTAATATGTTTTCGAGTTGCGCCATGTTATTAACATTATCAGCATTAAGCGCATCGATATACTCCAAATCGGATTCGAACATATAGATTATTCAGATATTTAATTTTTCAATCAGTCTTTTTGCTTCATTAATTCTATAATCCAAATCGGTAGACGGCCATTGTATCAAAAAGTCACCTTCTTGCCACTGTCCGTCCGTACCAAGAATATCTTTGTAATTTGGTCGGTCTTTGAGTATTGGAAGTCTCGTGTAATCATACGAATTCATGATTCTCTGTGGTAGGACTTTTCCAACGCGTCCCCAAAACGTACCACCTGGAGTCATGCCGGTTTCTTCGAGATGGTTACCCACAAACAGGTCTTGAATGAGCTGATTTTCGTACATGTACCAGTGTCTATACAGTGGCATACCAGCAATAACAGTATCAAGAAAGGCTCTCCCAATATAGGAATTACGTATGAGCATATTACCACAATTTATACCATTACAATCCGCTGGAATGATGACATGTGTGTTTTCACCCGCATGTTCTTTGATGATATCTTCCAATTTAATACCCATGTTAGTGATCATGACATCACAATCTGTGTTAAAAATCCATTCCGCATCTGGGTACTTATCCATCGCTTCTTTTATGACGAAAATTTTACCCCAACCAGATGGATGATGTGTTTCTGGTATGGGTGGTAACTTTGCCATTATTGGTTTACCACCCGCCTTAGCCCCACAATCATCCGAATAGTGTAATTTGTATCCATGTTTCATACAGTATTTCAGTTTATTCTTAGTGAGTGTGAGATCAGCCAAAGGTTGGTATTTTTGATCGTGTGCAGTAACTAGAACAATCATATACCAATTATTTAAAGATACCTTTAAACTACATTAACAAATCATAAATTTCACTCTTTGACGGAGCATTGATATTGTAATTACCAGTTTCGTCTTTTTTCCACCTACTTTTCTGTTTATCCATGTATTTTATGTGCCACATCGCCATTGATGGAATAGGTTTAATTCCAACCACATTATCGGAACCAGTGAGCTTTGTGTGAAGTTCATCCGTCCAATATATGTAATCACATCTCTTATGAATTCGCGTTTGAAAATCGGGCCAATTAATGAATCCAACTTCATTAAGACTGAAACCAAACTCTTTCGTATCGTCTTCAGTTATATCTGGGTGAATGTTAATTCTAGGCACGGCTATTATTTCAGCATTTGTCTCCTCTATAATCTTCTTCACATTTTTGATGAGCAATTCTTGTGGTAATTCATCAGCATCCATACCAAAAATGTAATCACCCGTCGCCATTTTTATGTGGAAATCAGAGTTCATTTTGAAGTTATCAAAAGGTCTTTCATAAACATTGATTCTGCCTTTGAAATGTTCTAACGCGAAAGATACACGTTCAGTCGTGTGTTCCGAATCTACAACCACATTTATTTCATCTTCTGTGTCAACCGTTCGTGTGAGGAAGTTAAGCAATGAAAATATCTCTCTGGATTCATTACACACTTGAATCGTATACGTTAATTTCATTATTGTTAATTAAAGTTTTCTTTCTTTAAACAGTTATATGAAAGTTTCGGATTACATCACGAATTTCTTACTAAAAAAGGGTATCAACACATGCTTTTCGGTGACGGGTGGCTTTGCTATGCACCTCAATGACTCATTTGGTCAAAAACTCGATGTGATATATACACACGGTGAACAACCCGCGGGCTATGCAGCTCTTGGGTGGTCATCATACGAACATAACCCGAGTATATGTTGTGTGACGTCAGGATGTGGGGCCACAAATGCGATTACCCCTTGTCTCATCGCATATCAAGACAGTGTCCCAGTTTTTTTTATAAGTGGACAGGTACACAGTGGAGATAACATTAGGTCAAGGGGAGGTAAGGATAGAGGCTATTTTGGGTCAGATTGTGATATAGTCGAGTGTGTTAAAAGTATAACAAAATGTGCAATAGAACTCACAGACCCAAAAGATACTTTGAAAGTTCTCCAACAATGTTATCATAATCTAACAACAGGTAGATTGGGACCAGTATGGCTTTCTATACCAGTTGATGTACAATCTATGCAGGTACCAGAAAATCTCGTAAACTGGTTACCACCGTTAAATAATTTAAATTCTAAGTTTTCAAAAGAGTTTATAGAAACGTGGTCAAAATCAAAACGACCGATTGTTTTAGCCGGTAACGGTATTCACCTTTCTAAAACAAAAGAAAAGTTCCGAAATTTTATAAAATATCATAACATTCCATATGTCGTAAGTTTTTTTGGTATAGATTTAGGTAACGATTATACAGGTAAAGTTGGTATAGTCGGTAATAGATCAGGTAACTTTGCTATACAAAATGCAGATCTTATTTTATGTTTAGGTTGTAGATTATCTAAAGGTATAACTGGTTACAAAAGAGAATTGTTTGCTAGAGAAGCTACAGTTGTATATATTGATATAGACAAGTCGGAATTTATGGATGAAAAGAAAGTGGATATAAAGATTCACATGGATCTCGATACATTTTTCGGGTTCGATTTGCCTATGTGTGACACAGATCCACGATGGATAGAAAAGAATAAGGAATGGAAAAACAAATGGTTTAACGAATTACCAAATAAATCAGGGCCACTAATATGTCCTTACAGACACTTAAATAAATTCTTCGAGGAAAAGTGTGAAAACTCTATAATCACAGCGTCATCTGGTTCAATATATAATATTATATGGCATATGTTCACATACAAAGATAATGATCGTTTTATCTCAAGTAGTCACGGAGATATGGGATATGAATTTCCAGTTGCTATAGGTGCATGTAAACATGGGCGTAGAGCGTACTCTATACTCGGAGATGGTTCTTTTCAATTTAATATACAAGAATTACAAACCATAAAACATCACAATTTACCTATAACCGTCATGGTATTTAATAACGATGGCTACGGTGCCATAAAGATAACACAAAATACGGTATTTAACCGAGAATTTGGTACGAGTTCTAAGAGTGACATCACTTTCTGTGACATAAAAAAGATTGCCATTGCATATGATTTACCTTACTACAGAGTTGAAGATGACAATGACACGAGTTACTTAAATCAAGAAGAAGGACCGATAATAGTAGAAATAGTATGTAATGTACAAGAGCGGTTTCCGAAAGTCTCAAATAAACCAATGCCGGATGGAACATTTAAAAATATGCCACACGAAGAGATGTCACCATTTTTGGACGACGAAACACTAGATGATAACATGTTCATAAAAAGGATTAAAGATTGAAATCACTATAAGACAAATGAAAATTCTAGATTGTACTCTCAGAGATGGTGGGTACACAAATAACTGGAATTTTACTAAAGAACAGGTAATGGAAAGCTATATTGCGTGTAAGAATGCGGGTGTAAAGTATTGCGAACTTGGTTTTAGGCGTTCTAAACCAGAAGAAGGGTTTGGTGTATGGTATCATACACCAGAAACTCTCATCAATGACACACTCGGGAATATAATTTCAGATGATACAAAGATCGCTGTGATGGCACAAATGGGTACATTCACTTCAAATGATTTTGTACCAAAGAAAGATTCTCTCGTGAGTATGGTGAGAATTCTTATAGCCTATCACTGTGTAAACAAAGATGATAGTGTACTCAATGTTGAACTCATAAAAGAAACGTGTGAAATGGTGACTAAACTGAAAGAACTTGGATATGAAGTCACAGTTAACGTTGGTAGAATAGACAAAATGTCCGATAAACAAATAGAACAGACGTGTAAGTTGATATCTGAATGTAAACCAACATATTTCTACATCGCGGATACATATGGAAACTTGGGTATAATGAAGATGAATTATATTTTAGATATAATTAAGAAAAACTACACAGGTAAAATCGGTTTTCACGCACACGACAATTTATTGAATGCGACTGTGAAAAGTATAGACTCATATTACAACGGTGTATCTATTGTGGATGGGACTATGGGAGGCATAGGACGAGGTTCCGGGAATGCAAAGACGGAGCTACTTATCGCACATAGTATAATGAAAAACAAGGAAGGGTATGATTTGTTGCCAGTATTAGAATACTGTGAAAAGTGGATCAGTAGTTACAAAAATAACCATGTGTTGTATTTCATTACAGGAATGTATTCAATGCATGTAAATTATGCCATCACACTCATAGAGAAATACGATTTTAAATTCTCAAAGTGTTACAACGTGTTGATGCACGTCTATAAAAATAATAAGCATAATTTTTTTGATGTAAAGTATTTACAGTCAGTATGTGACCTTTTCTGATATACCATTATCAATCTTAATAGATTGACCAGTGATACTATTATTGTTAAAACATAACAATTTGCACATATTGAATATATCTTTTAATTCAACGAAGTACTTTTTCATACACCGATATTCTTCGTTTGATAACGTCTTTTTTGTCATTTCGTTATCAATTGGACCAGGTAGTATGGCATTTATCAAAATATTTCGTTCTTTCAAAGTGATGGATGTCGATCTCACGAGACCACCTATGGCACTCTTAGATACACAATAGGACATTTTGTTTATTCGCCCATATTCTTGAAGTATGGAACTTATGATACAAAGTCTAGCACCATCCACCAATCTACCAGTACTTTCCAAATAGTGTAGAGATTTAATAACACCATTGATGTTCGTATTCATAATTTTGTCATAATTACGAATATCCATGTTTGATATAGTATCGTTACAATTCATACCCGTACACCAAATCACACATTTTACATTGTTGAACCTTTCCAAACCCGAAAAATCGTCTGGATTGGAAAGATCGTAATCTTGACGTGTCACTCCAATCGAATTATTGATTCGCTCATATATGTATCTTCCAATGCTACCTGTTGAACCAAAAACGAGTATCGTCATATAAACTATATTTATATAAGCCTTTAAGTGTATCATTGTCTTCTACAATGACCCCTTCACTTAGGTGATACTTAAATAATCTTCTTATAATAGGAATGTTTTTAGATATACCTCCCGTTAAAAATATCCTACACCTATTTTTGAATTTATCATTTAAAATGTCTACGTACTGTTCTACGTAACACCTAATTAGACTACACGCGAGTGTATATTTCGTGGTTGTATCACTTATACCATGTATACCGCCGTAATCATCAAATCCATACGCACTCTTGAAATACCCAAGTTTTATAATTTCATTAGAGTTTAATATATCGTTATATTCCAATTCATTAAATTCAGGTAGGTTTAATAAATCCTTATAAAATTTCATGCTTCTTCCTGACGGTATATGCGTCACACAATTTAATATGTAATCAAAAAGTGGTCTGTTTTCTGTGTCTTCTCTGAATGTACGTCCGATCTGTATTATCTGCGAACCAGTTCCCATGTTTATGATAATATCTCCTTCCTCAAGTTCTTGATCTATACCCATCACAGCACTTTGTAAATCACCAAGTGGTGCGTACACAATGGCATTACAAATCTTACCACATACAGTAGGTTCATATCTCACAACTTTAGGTAGTTCAAAACGACTTTCCTTTTGTTGTCTGTTTACTAAATCATAGAATCCGGTGCCACACTCGAGTGTTTCGTGAGATATGTGATATCCTTCATCCAAACACGCTTCTATGAGGTTTATCATTCTCCCACCATCAAACAATTGTGAATTGAAATAAGGTAACCCGTGACACGAAAATAACCCAGTATGTTTTAAATCGGGTGTGTCAAATGGTTCCACATCTTCACACATCCAAGATATGTAGTTGGGGTGTCCTTCTATAGCGAAGCCGTGCATCTGAGAACACGTGTATAGTTTGTCAAAGTCATAAGAAAACAATATTTTTCTTATGAATTCGGAGAACTCTCTGATGTTTACGTATTCTTTAGTTAAATATTGAAATATATCAACTTTGTCACCATACATCACTTTAATGTGAGTAGCACCCACATCAAGATATAAGTTCATTATTTATAATTAACAAAATTTCTTTAACCAATTTGAAATCTAACTTTACCTTTATAAATTCTCTGCAGTTAATCAATGTGATTTCATCAGATAAAACCTTCTTGTCCGATTTGAGATACTTCAAGATGAGATCTTCGTCCAACACTATGTATTTAGTATATTTCTTGATAATATCCATATACGGTTTATATCTTTCCACGCCTTTACCAAAATATCTGTCTATGACATACATGCCTATCATGACCGCCACACCGTGTGGAATCTTGAAATCAGACATGCTTTCAAATACATGCCCAAACGTGTGTCCATAATTTAAACATGGTCTTATAGTTTTCTCGAGCTCATCCTCTTCTATCACAACCTTCTTAATAGTTAGACATTTCTTGAGTGCATCTTCCAAATTATCAATTTTCCACTCAAGGTCATCCAGAGCATATAATTTTAGTATCTCTCCAGTTCCAGAGTGAATGTCTTCTTCACTCAACGTTTTGAGAAATTCTACATTGATGATGACTCTCTTTGGTGGATAAAATGTACCCAGTTGATTTTTACTGTCATTGTGATTGACACCCATCTTAGAACCAATACAGCTGTCGCACATAGATAAAAGTGTTGTCGGTGTAAAAATCCAATCTATACCACGTTTAAATATTGCTGCACACATGGATGATATGTCTTGTGTTATACCACCACCTACCACATGTAAAGTATCTTTTTTAGTAAATCCAATACTCATCAAGTAATCTACCAATTTCAATACTGTATTCATATTTTTAAATTCTTCTTTTGCTTCGATTTTAAACATATATTCATACTTGTCATAATTAGATTTGTAAATATCATAAACGTTTTTGTCTATGACCAAAACATCTGTACTTCTTATGTCAGGCAATTCATTTGTGAAATCCACATTATACGTATGAAAAAGTGACCTAATTTTCATCTATATGAATATTATTTCAATTCTTTAACTATTAAAGAAATGGTGATTCATATTAAAATTTGAAGTCGTCTAAAGAACAATCGAGGAGCTTCATTTATATGAATTACTATCTAATATTTATGTATAATACCAAACTTTTACTTTATAATATACTTAAAGTTATATTTAAATAGTATACTATATAACGCAATGAAAATTATTTACTGTGGATTTTTCAAAACGGCGTCCAGAAGTATTGGTGATTTTATACACGAGGTTTCTGGTTACAACACGTATGCTGGTAGAGTTATAGATCTTCACACTCATCCTACAGATTGTAAAGTTGGTGATGGAGATCTCTTAATTACATCAGATGATATGCGAACATCATGTCATAATGGTACCGTTAATAATCCAAAAGTTTACGATTTTTTAAAAGAAAATAATGACATGATTGCGAGGGATTTTCCATACTTTGGTATGTACAAGCATATTGATGAAACATATGACAATACTAAGTTTATCATGTGTATTAGAGATACAGACTCTTTTGTCAATAGTTACAAAAAACATGACGCATGGTTGATGCCCATCGCCAGACATAAGGGTAACGCTGCCATTATAGGTGTAAATGGATCTTATGATGACAAATACGAAGAACGTCTTCGGGCTGTCTATGAAGCCCACAATTGTAGAGTTTTAGAATACTTCAAAGACAAACCAGAAAAACTCCTAGTATTAAAATTTGAAGACATCGGAACTGAAAAATTCGAACAAGATATTCTCGACTTTCTAGGTCTAGAAAATCCAAATAATATTAAGATGAAATGGATCAAGTAGAACAATAACTTTCTCCCATCTTTGAATTATCTACAATTTCCCATGTAGCACCAAACTTTTCGGCCCATTGAGACAGAAGTAGCTTTTCGGTGTATACAAGGTTACACTCCTTTTTTATTTTATTCCCATTCACATATTCTTTCACAATTTTACGAACATCTTCGATATCGATGAAGTCAAAATATCTATCTTGATCGATAACGACATGACCTTCTCTCTTACACACAGCACTAAACCTCGATGGTAGTTCACCCGGGCCGTAACACCCCCATATTCTTAACGAATATGCATTGGGTATAGTTTCTATTCTTCGGTCTATCACCCATTTAGATAATCCATAAGGATCCGTAGGTGGGTTACCTCTGAGTGCAGCGCCACTCGAAAAGTAAATCAGTTTACCTTTGAATACTCTCACGACATTTTCAAACATGAGAATATTTTTGTATGCGACGTCACCGTCATCCAGTTTAAGACGACTTCCACCTACGACGGCACAGTGAATGACGACATCATATTTATGTTCATTAAAATACTTTTCAACCGCATGTTGGTCTGTGAGATCCAATTCACGACGCGTGACACCGTTCCAGTCGGTGTCTTTCAGTAAATTACTTCCCACAAATCCATTTGAACCTAATACACACACTTTCATTTACTTAAAGATTATTGTATTCTTTATACTATAATGACAAAAAAAGTCTGGTATGCACCCAATAAATTCGAATCGTACGGTGAAGAAGAAATCAAGGCCGTCGAGGAGTGTCTTCGTGATGGGTGGTTAGCAGGTTTTGGTAAACGTACAGAAGAATTTGAAAAAAGAACGGCGTCTCTTTTTGGTAAAAAAATGGGTCTTTTTGTAAACTCTGGGAGTAGCGCTATTTTACTCGCACTTGCTGCACTCGATCTTCCAAAAGGTTCGGAAGTTATCACACCGGCTTGTGGATTTGCTACCACAGTTGCTCCAATTTTACAGCTTGGTTTAGTACCTAAATTTTGTGATGTTGATTTAACTACATATGTACCTTCACCTCGACATATTGTTTCTGTTTTGACAAACAGAACAAAGTGTATTCTCGTTCCAAATCTTATAGGTAACGTACCTGATTGGGAAGGTATTAGATCAGTTTGCCCAGGAATACCTCTCATTGAAGATTCGGCCGATACAATAACGCGGAATGAGTGTACACACATAAGCACCACGAGTTTCTATGCGAGTCATGTTATAACAGCCGGTGGTATTGGTGGTATGGTTATGTTCAATAATGAAGAACAATATAAACGCGCACTTATGTTCCGTGATTGGGGGAGAATTGGTGACAATATAGAAGAACCATCAGAACGATTTAACCATTCTGTTGATGGTATTCCATACGATTGGAAGTTTTTATACGGTGTCGCTGGATACCACTTGAAGGCGTGTGAAATGAATGCCGCGTTTGGTCTCGTACAACTCGATAAGCTCGAAGGTTTCTTGAAAATTCGTCGTGAAATGATAGAAAGATACAAAGAAAATCTAAAAGATTGTTCATACTATACTTTACCAGACGATTCCAAAGAACCAAATTGGTTAGCCATGCCTCTTCAATGTGAAAATAGACTTGGTGTTATAAAATATCTCGAAGAAAACGATGTACAAACACGCGTAACTTTTGCTGGTAACATTACAAGACACCCGGCGTTTAGGGAATTTAAACAGGATTTTGAAAATGCGGATACTATCATGCGCAACGGATTTTTATTAGGTGCACATCATGGTATGACAATTGACGATGTTGATCGTGTGTGTAATTTGCTTAAAAATTTTGCTAAAGGTAAGTAATAATGACAACTGCTCTCGTAACAGGTGGTTGTGGTTTTATAGCATCTAACTTTTTAAATTTAATAAAAGAAAAGTACCCCGAAATTAAATTTATAAACTTAGATAAACTCGACTACTGTTCAAATGTACATAACGTTAACCCGGGTGTTACTACTTTTGTAAAAGGTGATATATGCGACGGTGATCTTGTAGGTTATCTTATAAAAGAACATGATTTCGACGTCGTTTTTCATTTTGCTGCAATGAGTCATGTAGATAATTCATTTAACGATCCTAAAACGTTTACTTTAAACAATGCGTATGGTACACATGTCTTATTAGATAAGTTCAGGGAACTCAAACCCGACGTTGAATTTATCCATTTTAGTACGGATGAAGTGTATGGGGAATCTATCACCAATGTACCTTTTAGTGAAGATACAGGTGTTTTAAAACCAACAAACCCATACTCGGCATCTAAAGCCGCAGCTGAAATGATAGTTCAATCGTATATAGATTCATATAAAATGAATATCAAAACAATACGGTGTAATAATGTATACGGACCTAACCAGTATCCAGAAAAACTTATCCCTAAATTTAAAAAACTATTACGCGAAGGGAAGAAATGTACAATACACGGTACTAAAAGCGCTGTAATACAACGCGCTTTCATGCATGTAGAAGATGTTGTAAACGCAGTTGACATTGTATGGAAAAAAGGTAAACCAGGTGAAATTTATAATATCGCATCCGATAATGAAATATCAGTCATGGATGTTACAAAACTCATGATAAAAACAATTATTGGTTCAGATGATTATGATAAATATATAACATACGTTGATGATAGACCTTTCAATGATAGTCGCTATTATATATCATCAGAAAAACTTAAATTATTAGGTTGGAAACAACAGAAAACATATAATGATTTAATACAGTTTATAAAGTGTTAAATAAATAAAAACAGTTAATAGAATAGACCACAAATTTTTTTATATCTATAGAAGTCGATAAAATAATTTCTCAGTACACTATAAATGTCAGAAGCGAATCTCGCCAAAAATCCTAAACTCGCCAATATAGTTTATAAATTGGAAACAGGTAAAATTGAAACCGAAATTGGGTACCCCCAGGTGGCATTAGTCGTTTTACTTGGTATATTCTACGTTGCAATTACTTCCCTTGGTATAGATAAGTATAATAATTGTGAAGGTATTCAAAGCTCCGAAAAGTATGCGAACCTCAAAACGTTTATGAGTCATACCATGACCATTGCTATAACAATCCCAGTAGTTCTTTTATTCACGAAATTTGTTAAAAATGAAGGTGGTGTTTTTACCATGGTGTATGCCATTATGGGTCTTACGTCATCTGCCATTGCCATGGATATAATGCGCCAACCCGAATGTGAAAGTTCCGTTAAAGATAGCGATAAAAACTACGCGATTGCGTCTATTGTTGGTTTCATAATTTTGTTACTCGCTGGGTCCTTTTTCACGTTTAAAAAATATCCTAAATTAGGAGAAGTGTTTAAGAAGAGCGCGTAATGGAAATACACGAGTCTATTTATCTTTTACTCATGCTCTTGGCCTACGTGGTTCGTAGAGCAGGAACATTTACACTCGAAGAAAAAATGAAAATGATTGATTTTATTGGGTATATTGCCAAGAATTCAAACATTAGCAATCGCGGCAGCGGTCAAACCCGTGAATGCGACCATAGCACCACGTCCTACATTACGCAGGGCGAATGATTCAAACTCCTCCTCTGTTAACGTCGTAAACGCTTTCGTTACACTATACGTCGCTAACAAGGTAGTTCCTAATCCAAGAAGTGAAAATGGTGGATATGTCATTTGTTCAATAACGTTTAAACCAGTTAATCCCCAATTTAAAAGTCCAAGTGATGTTCCGTACATGGCTGCACGACCATTTACAGCTTCTATGAATGGTAAATTTGGTCCAGGTGGTGGTTCATCAGAAGCAGATGCCGAGTGTCTAAACCTTTTGCGCTTTGGTTTAATTGGTAAAAATTGTAATCGGGGATTTAACGCTTTATTATTCATCCTTTTTTAGTATCGGGGGTACTCTTTAACATCTTTAAGAGTGTATACATACTCAAAAATAAACCAGCTGCAGAATACACTACGGACATATTCGATCCTTTCCTAAATTGGTATACCGTCCATAATAAACTTGCAATAACACCTGAAACTACATATTCAATTGTATGATAACTTATATCGTCCGTTTCATAAACTTTTTTAAAATGATATATCATCTGGTATAAACCTATACCTATAGCAATTGTTGCCAGATGTTCGGTATTCGTATCCATTATAATTATTAAAGAAATTAATTATTAATAGTATATAAAATGTCTTCTCAAACGCCCGAAAAAATTGTCGCAAACTACGATTCTAAATCGAAACAGTCCAAAAATGTCGCACTGGAAATGAAAAAAATTGTTGAACGATACAGAGGTAAACGTATCACTAAGGAAAACGTGTGTGTTTTAGTCTCTACACTCATGCTCCAGGCCCAAAATCTTAAAACGGTTTCTGGTCCAGATAAAAAGGAACTCGTCATGGATTTAATCTTTTCCATCATTGAACAGATCGATGAAGGTGATACCGATTCCGAATTCGAAACGCTTCTTAAGGCAATGGTACCTGGTATGATTGATAGTTTTGCACTCATGTTAAAAACAAGTGCGGGCTGTAAAAAAATGTTCGGGTGTTTTCGTTAAATAAACAGTATAAAGTTTCAATTCGTTATATAAATAATAATGAAGTTTCCAAATTTAGAAACGATGGTTATGTATGGTATTTATACAATACGTGATTTGATTTTGTATTCACAAAACAAACTCGTGAAACGTAACGTTACCATTTTGAATGAATGTGATCACTGTTCTTTCGTTTTTTCCGGTCATACGTGTACTAATTGTAATGATATTAAAAATAATTCGCTCGTATAAAACAATGCAATGTCCTATACAACCGTTGTTACTTATACGACCAAATTAAGAAATGAAGTAAAAAGTGATTGTTTATGTTGCGCCGAACGTCGGCTTATAAAAAACCTAAAACATGATTGTTTAAAAAAAGGGTACCGTTCGCATCAGTTCAAATCGTGGATAAACAGAAAATATGGAACATTAGTGATATACCGTGAAACCAGTTACGGTAACGGTATATCACTACCGTGTGTTCTATGTAGAAAAGTTATAGATAAATACGATTTAAAGTGGATCGCACACGATGGCGAGAAATGGATTCACTCTTGGAAAACACCATGTCTTCCAAAATCACAACCCACAAATAAACAAAGAAGACACTTAGGGTTTGGTCTTAATGATTAACCCTAAAGCCGTTTCGAGATTGTTCTGGTTACGTTTGAGTGGTTTTTCCCTTTTCAAACGTAATGTTTCGTTTTTACCAGATGCACTTGTTATATCGCTCAGTTTTTTCGTATTTGAAACTATAGGTATAACGCGTTCCGGTAGAGGTTCGGTTTCTATTTTTCTAGGTTTTTCTATATCGACTACATTGTTTTCTCTAAATTGTTCTATAGTTAAATCACCCCCAAATTGTATAAGTCTTTGTCTATGCGGAGCTCGTTTTATTTGACTGATCTTATCGAAAAGTTTTCGACGCATCATGACCATGTTTCCACATATAAGTCCACCGCGATTACACCCGTACTTATCTATTGCGTACGTTTTCATACAACTCCATGAACAGAAGTTACCGGACGTA
>Ga0208425_1000099_pt1 | contig 31157 bp, 28 predicted proteins | sample DEB08_DNA_4_FD_185496 | JGI IMG/M metagenome (GOLD analysis project Ga0208425, IMG submission 185496) | Aqueous microbial communities from the Delaware River and Bay under freshwater to marine salinity gradient to study organic matter... | ecosystem: Environmental > Aquatic > Marine > Coastal ...
GAGAAATGGTTATTGTCTTCAGCTATTTTTGAATGTAATAATATTTGTAATAATAAATCTCCTAATTCATCTTTAAGCATGGAATCGTTTTTAGAATCGATTTGAAATTGAGCTAAAGCATCTAATAATTCATAAGCTTCTTCAATTAAATGTTTAGCCAATGATTCATGAGTCTGTTCCCTGTCCCAAGGACACTCTGTTCTTAATTTACTGACTATTTCAACTAACTCATTAAATTCTTTCATACTGAAAGAATAGTATTTAAGAATTGGTATGTTTTTTCCGGACTTAAAGAGTTTTTAAACTTTACAACTAGTCTTTTGTTCCTAAACAAAAATTTTCTATCAAAATCTTTAACTTTAGAATTAATACTTTCAGTTAAGTCAACTGGGAATAGTTCAATTTGATATTGATGTACTTTACATCTAATAATTTTTTCTTTCTGGAGTAATGATCTAATTTTTGCTGTAAAAAAAAGATTTTCTGTTACCTCAGGTGTCGGACCAAATCTATCAAGAATTTCTGCTTTCATTTCATCAACTTTTTGGTGATCCGTGTGTTCCAGTCTTTTATAAATATCTATTCGTTCTGAATCTGCTTCTATATATGACTTAGGAATTGATGACCCCCAAAAACATTCAAGTTTAATTTGTGTTGCTGGGGTAATACTATCTTCAAGTTGTTTTCCTTCGATAGAATCCATCACATATTTGTTAAAAATATTTAAGCCAACATTAGCAATAAAACCAGACTGTATGTCTCCCAAAATACTACCCGATCCTCTAAGTTGAAGATCTTTCATAGACAATGAATACCCAGTAGCAGTTTGTCCAGTTGATTTAATAGCATCTAATCTTAATTCTGCATCAACACTTAGATTTTCATTATGAAAAAAATAAGCAAAACTCTGTTCACCTCTTCTACCAACCCTGCCTTTAAGTTGGTAAAGCTGAGACATGCCAAGCAATTCAGATCTTAAAGTAATTAATGTATTTACTTTAGGTAAATCAATACCAGCTTCAACAATAGTTGTAGCAAAAAGAACATCTACTTTTTTATCCCATACATCCTGCATAGTTTTTTCAATCTGCACAGATGAAAGCTGCCCATGAAGAATTCTGTGGTTAAGTTTTGGAAATTCTGTTTGTATTTTCTTCATCCATGTTTGTAGTTCTTCAATACGATTTAAAACAAAAAATACTTGGCCGCCTCTAGACATTTCTCTCTGAATAGCGATTGCAATAGTAGATTCATCTATACCGCCAACATGAGTTAATGTTTCTAATCTATTTTCCGGAGGTGTTTCAATTTTTGATGTATCTCTTATGCCCATTAATGACTGTTCCAAAGTTCTGGGAATTGGTGTTGCAGTTAAAGTAAGTTTGTGTGTTTGCGATATTAGTGATTGCAACCTATCTTTATCTTCAACACCAAACCTATGCTCTTCATCAATAATTATTAATTTTAAATTTTTAAACTCAATATCTTTACTTAAGATTCTGTGGGTACCAATTAAAATATCTACTGATCCATCTGTGACCCCTTGTACAATTTCATTAATTTCTTTTTTTCTAACAAATCTACTGAGATGTTTAATGTTGAGAGGGTAATTCTTTAACCTTTCAAGAAAAGTTTCAATATGCTGCTGTACCAAAATAGTTGTTGGTGCAAGTAAGGCTACCTGCCCTCCTGAGAAAGCTACTTTGATAGCTGCTCTTAAAGCTACTTCTGTTTTTCCATAGCCAACGTCTCCAAAGATTAATCTATCCATAGGCATATTTTTTTCTAAATCAGCTTTAACGTCATTTATTGCAGCAAGTTGATCGGGAGTTTCTATATATTCAAAATTACTCTCAATTTCATTCTGCCATGGTGTGTCTTCAGAAATAATTAATGAATCGTTTTTAATATTTCTTAATTTGTATAAATTAAGTACTCTATCAGCAACTACCTTTGCATTTTCTTTTGCTTTCTCTTTAGCTCGCTCCCATTCAGCTCCACCTAAACTTGATAGTTTTGGATTTTCTCCACCGATATATACTTCTAGCTCATTAATTTGTTCTGAAGGAACAAATAATTTGTCTGAACCACCAAATTTTATAGAAAGATAATCTTTTTCTACACCTTTGATTCTTTTAACAACAGTTCCTTCATACAGACCGATTCCATGGAAGCTATGCACAATATAAGTATTTGGTATAAGTATCGATTCTTCACTTAGCGTTTTTGTTTGCTTTTTGGATTTCTTTATTTTTCTAGCAAAAAAGAGTGACTCATCAATTACAGCAATACCTAATTCTTTAAATATTGCAGAGTATGAAAAAGGATTCTGAACAATATTTAAATTTTCAAATATTGAAAAATTTTCAATTATTTGTTCATTATCTGATGCTAGATATATGTTATTTACGTTATTTAATTTTTTCATTACATCTTCTTGGCGGGTTCCATCAAGAAAATCTGGTATGTTCTGCAAATTTTCTAGGTCGCTTGTGGAATATAACGTTGTATCAAATGTGCCTAGATTTTCAAAGATATTTATGTGTCGAGATTTAAAATTTGATATTTTTAAGGAAAAATATTTTTGAAGATTCTTAAATGTCTCTTGCTCGATATTCACAACGTCATCAAACTCACTTTTACATCTTTCTATATCAACAATATGAAATGAAGATTTATCAACAAAGTTGAACAAAGAATGATTACTCGAAAGATTTTGACAATACTGGAATAATTCATATTCATCTAGTTCCTTGTTTTTATTTGAAGACACTGCTTCCAAAATATCTAATTTATTTATTTGAAAAAGCTCAGTAGCAGGAACAATTATTGATGATTTTTCAACTGTTGATGACCTTTGCGAGATTGGATCAAAATTTCTTAATTCTATAACAGTATCTCCATCAAAAATTAGTCTGATTGGCTCAGTTCTATTGATTGGATAAACGTCTAATTGACCACCTCTAACTGCAAAAGTTCCTTTTGCTTCAACTCTATCTTTTCTTACATATTTAAGATGTGTGAGATTTTCAATTAAGATTTCGAAGTCAATTTCCTGATGTATTGAAATCTCGACTACATCAAGGTTTTCAAAAAATAACCGCTGTGATACTGCCTTTATGCTTGTAGCAATATTTACCTCTTTAGTAGTTAATAGTGAATGAATAACAGCAAGTCTTTTTCCTTGGATTTCATAAGAAGGTATAAAAGAGTCATATGTCAATGTATCCCAACCTGGAAATATTTCTATATTCTCATTTAAGTTAGAAAAGTTATTTTTAAATTCATTTGCCTCTTTATCTGTAGGAAAAATATAAATGTTTTTTTTTGATACTTGTTTCAGGCCCAAAAGAATAGGAAGAGACTCCTTTGATGTAGTAATTGAATTGAGATTCATAGTCTAAATTTTAGATAAATGAATATGTTGATTATCAATTAACCAGTTGACTGTTTTTTTAATAAATTCTTCAAGATTTGTGTATGAAATATTTAATTCGTCTTGGGCTTTTGAGCCATTATATTGATGGCCATGAGTTAAAACTCTTGCTGATTCGGAACATAAAAATGGTGCTGAGTTTGAAAAGGCTTTATATAAATCTCCTATTGGAGCTATTGCCTTTAGTGCTAACTTAGGAACATAAATAGGATTGCCATCCCAATTTGATAAATTTTTTAATACTTTTATCAACTCTTCACTTGTGCTTTGGAAACTATTTAAGACATATCTTTCATTATTTTTACCATAGGCTAATGCATTGTAATGACCACTAGTACAGTCATCTATATCAACAACTGAGAGGTGGTTTTTAATTAATGGGGGATATTTTTTACTAAGCGTTGAAATAAGCAATTTAGCTGTTCCTGATACTCTTCCCGGTCCCTGTACTGAAGAGGGGTTAACAGATACAAAATCAAATTCTTTTTTAAACTTAAATGCTTCTTCTTCAGCTAAAAATTTAGATTCTTCATACTTACTTAAAAAATAACCCCGGTGTTTTGAATCTTCATTTCCCTCTGTTCCAAGTTTCTCGCCTAGGGTAACCGCAGAAGATGTATAGATAAATTTTTCAATACCTATCTGGTTGCCTAAATTTAGCATATTTAATGTGCCTTTAATATTTGCGTTAAACATATGCTCTGGATTTTTGGAACACATTTGGTTTACTCCTGCAACATGAAATATCGCATTTATATTTTTATCTGATAATTTTTCTTGTAGGCCATCAGAGAGAATATCCCCTTCAATTTTTGTTATATTTAAATCTTTAAAAAACTCATTGTGAAGATTAGTTCTGCTTAAAGCATAAACATTATGACCATTCTCAACTATTTTTCTTATAAGTGGCTTACCTACAACTCCTGTTGAGCCTGTTATGAATATATTTTGATAATTCATTTAGTTTTTTGGATATAACCTGAAATATATTGATAACCAGAAATATAAGAAAAAATTAATGCGTGTAGGACAATTAGGTCAGCAATATCAAAACTCAGGATACTAAATGAAAAATCCATCATTACAAACCCTACAGCCCAAAACTGAAGGCTTGCTTTAGCTTTACCAAATTTACTTGGCGGAATCATAATACCTTCATTTCCAGCTAGACCTCTTAGGCCGGTAATAATAAACTCTCTTACAATTAACAACGTTGTTATCCAAATACTTACTCTATCTATATAGGTAAAGCCTATGAAAATAAAGGTTATGAATATTTTGTCAGCAATTGTATCAAGGAAAGCACCGGTTTTAGAAGTGACATTCCATTTTCTTGCTAATCTTCCGTCAAAAAAATCTGTCCATGCAGCGATAAATGCAATTATTGCTGGAATTAACATTAAGCCTTCATTTGAACCGTCTAATAAAATTAGGTACAAGATTACAGGTGCAGAAATAATTCTAAATATCGCAAGTAAGTCAGGTATATATTGTTTCACTAAACCACATCAATTATTCTTCTCTCAGAAGCTTCTTTTATAGCTGCTTCTTTATCTATTACAAAAGTTTTCAGAATATCAGCAGAATCTTCAATTAAGAAATCTACTTCTTCTGTCTCATTATTATAAAACTTTGAAAGAACAAAAGCTGCAGGGTCTATGTCTTTTGGAGGTCTTCCAACACCTACTTTTAATCTAAAGTATTCAATAGTTCCAAGATGAGAGTTGATCGACTTAATTCCATTATGGCCCCCATGAGAACTTCCCTTCTTAAGCCTTAGTCTGCCAAATGCAAGATCGATATCATCATGAATTACCAAAATATTTTCAGGCGAAACTTCTTTATATTTTAAATATGCTTTTAATGCCTCACCAGATTTGTTCATTGAAACCATTGGGATAAGTACATCAACTCTATTTTCTTCAATTATTAATGTTCCAGATTTGAACACTCCAGACTTATCTAACTTAAGTTCTAATGAATTTTGAACAATAAGTCGTTCAATGATGTCTGCACCAATATTGTGCCTAGTCTTTGAATATTTTGAATGGGGGTTCCAAAGACCAACTAAAAGAGTTTTACTATTCTCCAGATTCATCTGAGGACTCTTCCTCAGTAGTTTCTTCAGAAGACTCACCTTCGGCTCCCTCTTCTCCATCAAACTCTTCACCTTCGAGACCTTCTGTCTCTTCCTCTTCTATCGCAGATCTAGGTAATGTAATCGTTACCAAGATTGAATCATCATCTTCAGATGCTAGTTCAACCCCTTCTGGAAGTTTAACATCTAATGCGGTGGCATTTTCACCAACATTAAGTTCAGAGATATCTAAATCAAGAGATGATGGAATTGAAGAAGGTAATGTTGAGACAGTAATTGTTGAGTTAATTGTCTGAACTAACCCACCCTCATCTTTTACTCCTACAGGAGTTCCAAGGAAGTTTATCTGAACATTAGCCTCTACTTTTTGTGTTAAGTCAATTTGAATTAAGTCAATATGTAAAAATTCGTTTTTATATGGATGTTTTTGAATCTCTCTTGCAAGTGTTGTGTATTTCTTTTTTCCAACTTCTAAATTTAAAATAACGTTAGATCCAGCTTCGGTTTTAAGAGCACTAGTGAATTCACGTGCATTCAAAGCAATAGAAACTGGTTCCATCCCTAGACCATAAACCACTGCTGGCAGTAAGCCATCATTCCTAAGACGCCTTGATTCTCCAGAACCTATGCTTTCTCTTAATGTTGCTTTTAAAGTTGCTTCCATATTTATCCTTACGAATTATATAGAGTAATAAATTTTATTTACTACTCAAAGCAGTATTTATGCTTTTTCTGTAGCTCTACCTGCAGAAATAACTGCAAAAGTTAAGGTAATTGCTGCAAAAGATCCTGCTGCTATATAACCTTTTGTAATAACATCAATAATCCAACCTTCGACCATAATCGCCCGCATTGACTCAATAACATAAGTTGTTGGATTATATGCAGAGGCTGTTGCTAGCCACCCTCTTAATGCTTCCCGTGGAACGAATGTTGGTGCTAAAAATAATGCAGGGAAGAATAGAAAAGACGCTGCTTGAGCACCTTGGGAAGATCCAGATCGTACACCTGCTGCGACAGAATATCCGGCAAAACCCATACCCCATAAAAAGGCAATAGATAAGACTAAAAAATAGCCCACTGCTCCAACTGCAGGATCCGCACCAATAATTTTTCCAATAACCATGATTAAGCCAGCTTGAATTAACACTCTTAATGCTCCAACTAACATAGGTGCCAGAATAATTGCCCATTTTGATATAGGCATACTCTGATAACGTTTAAACACTCCTGATTCAATATCCTCCACTAAATAAATTCCAGATGCACCACCACTAACTGACGCTGAGACAATGGATACTGGAAGAATAAAGTTCACAAAGTTTCCATTTGCAAAATCAAATGGTGTTCCCTGTGCTGAGCCTCCAAAAACCCCTCCTAATGCACCGTCATAAACAAATAGGAAAAATGCAGAGATAAAAATATTGGGAAGTTCTGCCAACGGTCTTCGTATAACTCGTAACACTAATCTCTTTGTTAAGATCTGGAGTTGGATAAGAAATGATCTATTTGATTCCATTATCTTCCTCTCCTCCTAGTTGGTGTTGGGTTCTCTTCAACAGGTTCTTCTGAACCCTCAAGTCTGTAGCCTGTTACTTCAAGAAATACGTCATCTAAAGTTGGTTTGCTTGCAGTTACTGAACTGACTTCAATACCTGCGATGCTAAGTTCTTTTAAATATCCTGGAATTTTTGAAGCACCATCTTCGACGGTAATTCTTAGTTCCATTTTCTCTTGTATGGAATCAGTAAGTACTTTTTGAGCTTTTGTAATGCCTTCATCTGTCTCGAATGAGAATGTTATGACATCCCCACCAATACTTGCTTTAAGCTCATCTGATGTACCTTCTGCAACAACCAGTCCTTCATCAATAATTGCTATCCTATCTGCAAGCTCGTCAGCTTCCTCGAGATACTGTGTTGTCAAAATGACGGTAACACCTTCGTCCCTTAGTCGTTTTATCTCATCCCATAACACTCTTCTAGAACCTGGATCTAAACCAGTAGTTGGTTCATCTAAAAATAGAATCTCTGGTGAGTGTACTAGGCTAAGTCCTAAGTCAAGTCGTCTTTTCATACCTCCAGAATATGTTTTTACTCTTCTATCAGCAGCTTCCGTAAGGCCGACTAATTCTAATAATTCTTGCGATCTTATTTCTGAATCAGCTTTTGAGTATCCCCATAAACGTGCCGTTGTAAAAAATAACTCTTTACCAGTTAAAAGATTATCGATACCTGTATCTTGTAAGGCAACTCCTATTTTTTCTCGGACTTGTTTGTCTTGAGACTCTACATCACTTCCAAGAATTGAAGCACTGCCTTCTGTAATACTAAGTAATGTAGTGAGCATTAAGATGGTTGTTGATTTTCCAGCACCATTTGGCCCAAGCAATCCAAAAATTTCACCTTGTTTTACTTGAAAACTAACATCTTTCACAGCTTCAACAGTGTCTTGTTTACTGTAAAAAGTTTTCTTAATATTTTTAACGTCTACTGCTAACATAATGTACCTATAAGCCGAAATATATTTTGATACTAACTGCATCAGAATTATAAATGGCCTCGTAGCTCAGGGGATAGAGCACAGGTTTCCTAAACCTGGTGTCGCAGGTTCGAATCCTGCCGAGGCCGCTTTTAAAAACTATACATAAATTACATAAGAGCAAAGACCAAAAGCAACCGTTGTTACTGGGCCCCATAAAAGCTTTTCTTTTCTCGATGGTGTAATCCAATTCAGTATTACAGTTACACCCTGAAAAGCAATAGTTGCAATAGCTGTCCATCTGTCCCATTCAAAAACGAATCCAACAACTGAGGCAATACTTAAGGCCATAAACATTAATAAAGGAATAGATAAAGCCGCTAGGACTCTTCCACTTATTGGCAGAGCTCCCTTAAAACGTCCACCTTGTGTAAATTCTCCCCAAGGTGCCCCGAACAGAAGGCCAAACTGAAAAAAGATTACAAGGACTGTAATAGAGATATATAAAATAGCTGCTAATTGATTAAGTTCCACAACCTCAAATATTAGATTGTTTTAAAACATTTGTTCTCTATGATTCTAGATAGTACAAAATTAGTCATTAAAGCATAAGAAAGAAAAATTAAAATTAATTATTTAGATATATCCTTAATCTTTACCATCTTGACTTGCAGCTTAGTAACAGGGTTGATATTTACCTACGCAGTTGTAGTAATGCCAGGAATCTCAAAACTAAATAACAAGGACTTTATAAGAGCATTTCAAGTGACAGACGCTGTAATCCAGAATAATCAACCACTTTTTATATTGACCTGGGTGGGATCGATCATATCGGTGATAAATGTAATCTCAATTTCAATAATTAATAATGAATTACCATATGCTTGGCTAATGATTGCAGTGGGAGCTGTATATTTGATTGGCGTACAAGGCACAACGATTGTGATACATTTGCCATTAAATAACCATTTACAAAAAATTAATATTGATAAATTAGATGAGCATACATTAAGTCAGGAACGTATAAATTTTGAAAAAAGATGGGTTTATTTTAATAAATTACGAACCGGGATTAGTTTTACAGTTACTTTGCTCTACCTTGTAGTTTTGATAATTAGATAAAAAATATTAGTTACTCATCTTCGTCAGCACGACCATCATTATTATTATCAGTACTTGAATTTGGATCTAGTGGAAGTGCATCAGCTGTATCCAATACACCATCATTATCGTCATCAGTATCTGTTTTGTTATCAGTCCCATCACCATCAGTATCCATTGCAGTAAGCTTCCATCTCCTGTACTGTTCATCTTGAAACATAACAAGACCGGTATCTGGTGCTACCCAGAAAATGAGAGTTTGATAATCAAAATTTATATTGTCATAATCACCATCGTCATTATCCCATCTTGCATGAGAAGTAATGATTTTGTATGCATCGAAAGCTCCATATGGTGTCACTACTAGTTCTTTTCCTACAACATTTGAAAAGTTCCAAGCTGGATAGTTTGTTTTTGAACCAAACGTATCTTCACGATTTGAGGTGCAGTCAGTTTCCAGATACTCACCAGCTCTCATATATTTATTTAATTGAAGACATGGAGTAGGGTAAGATATATGACGAATTGCTTGATCATTCGTCAAAAACTGTGAGAGCATTAATGCTCTTTTAGTATATAAATTTCCTTCATTGAAATAAAATTGTATTCCAAACCTAGCGTTATACCCAGTTTTTGTCTCCCAAGCAAAAGGATTTCCATAAATAATATCGCAATTCTGTACAGTGCACCAAGACAAATTTGAATAAGTAACAGAGCTCTCAGTTTGGTTAGACCCAACAGAAGAGTACATTGTTAAAGAATCATTAGATGTAAAGTTTGTTAAGCCTTCTGTGTAGCTATATGATGCACTTGCACCGTCAATCTGAGGAAATAATGATAGAGTGCTGACATACTCTGAACCAATATCTACACCGTAATTAGTTGATGGATAGCTTCTCTCATAATCTCTAAGATACTCATTCATAAACCTAGCCGCATCTGCTTCGTTTTCTTTACCTGCTGTAATTGAACCCCAGGTACCATCAATCACTTTATCTATATCAGTATTAGAAGAGTCATATGTTCCAGCTGCTACAGCAGCGTCTCTTTCTGCCTGAGTAGGGCATTTGATATCCGGATTAGAATACATCATACAAAAAAGTCCATCGTATGACATTGTTGTTCCGATATTATTTGTTGAATCATAATATCCGTAGTAATACGTTCCAGATTCGTAAGAAGCTGGATTAGTAGCTTGATTGACTGCATGTGATAGTCCAAGTGAATGTCCTAGTTCGTGAGAAAAGCAACCAAAAGCTTTTATTATTCCCCAAGAAATTAAATGGCGCTGCATAATTCTTGTTGAAGGCAATGGAGAGAAAGCACTACATTGATTTTGATTTGCTGAAGCCCATGTATTAAGAAGGTGGCTAATGTGTATTCCATTTCTTATTGCATATTTATTAACTTGCTCATTCGATGCAAAAATATATAAAGGATCATAAGAATCAAGAGCAATTGCATTAGCTTCTAAATTAGAAAGAGATGTCCATTCTTGTGGGGTGACCATATCAGCTCTTAAGTCAACCACACTATTGGTAAACCATTTATTTTGCCAAATCTCTGTTTCTTCCCAACTGGTAGCTAATTTAGCTGGAGTATTGATTCCACAAACTATGTTGTTATCTACAACTATATTGTTTGTACAGTTTGCCAGGGTATTGCCGTCATACCAGGTAACAACTTTTACTGTTGCGAACTCAGTTGTATCAGCAACACTTACGGAAAGGGTTTTAGAAGTTGACCCTACACTATCAGTAACAGTTGCAGTAGCTGTATAACTAGTTTTTTGTTCATAATCGGCATTTGAATTTAAGGTAACCACTCCACTCGAATTAACTGACATTAAGTGAGCATCTGTTCCAGATAACGTATATGTTAAACCCCCAGTGCCACTTGCAGAAATAGTGACAACAGACTTTTGATTTTCATTTATGGATATTGTTCCATTTAGATTTGAAATTGTTAGAGAGCCTGATCCAGGACTAGAACTAGAACTATTACTCAAACAGCGCCAAGTTTTAAATTCTATTAAAGTTTTTTCAGCTTTATCAAGATCCATTCCAGATTGATAGTGGACATCACCAAGATTCACTGACCTTAAACTGTAGTTGCAACTACCACCTCCAACTATGAGGTACCTGGTCTCATTTGAGGTGTTAGAGTTTAAATTCTCAATGAGTTCAGTACTTTCATTATCACTTACAAAAAAAGTACATTCTTTATAAGCCAAATAACCGTCGCATTCAATAAAATCTGCTTTTATTTGATTTGTGCAGTTATTAAAAGATGACATTGCTTTATGCGTACTCGGGCCAACAATTCCATCAATCCTAATGCCAATTAATTCTTGAAATTCTTTAATACTGTCTATTAATGCATCATCTTTATAACCATTAATTTTTCCACTGTAAAGATTTTGGGTATATAAAAATTTCTGAATATTTTCTACATTTAGAAAATCTGTAGTTTCATAATTTACTTCTGTACATTGTTCTGGAACCTGTGCATTACGTCCAGTCTCAGGGGTTTGGATATTGTAAATTAAAGCTGTAAAAGTAAGAAAAATTCCAAATAATAAATAAGATTTACGAATATTTAGAATATTAATTCTCATGAATAATCATATTAAGTAAAATAGGTTCTACTGTAAAACGTAATTAAGAAAAGATTTCAATACTTTGTAAAAACATGAAACTAAAGACGATTATCTAATGATTCATCAATATTAGATAAAACAATTTCCTTGAACTCCTGATGTATAAGATTATTAGAAGCGATAATTAAATTTGACTCCAATGATGGAGAACCTCCATTCTGATCTATGACTTTTCCACCTGCTTCTTCAAGAATTAAACTTGCACCTAATGTGTCCCAAGGTTTTATAAAAAATTCAAAATAAGCATCAAATTTATTATCTGCAATCCAGCAAACATCTAAAGCTGCGGTTCCAAATCTCCTAACTCCTCCACAAGATTGAAGAACGGCTTCAAAAGTTTTCATATAATGACTAGAGTTATGAACTCTGTCGTAAGGAAAACCTGTTGCAACAATTGCCTTTTGCATAGTTGTACTCTTTAAAATTTTAAGTTCTTCCCCATTTTTATAAGCTCCTTGTCCTTTATATCCTTCATATAAAACATCTTTATAAATATCTAAAACAAAAGCCTGTGTTGGTTGGTTATTTTCCAAGAGCATCAGAGTAATTGCTACTTGAGGAATATTATTTGCATAATTAACAGTTCCATCTAACGGGTCAATAATCCAAGTTCTATTTGAATCTGGATTGATAGTCTCCGACTCCTCGGATATTATTCCATCATTTGGATAATGCTTTGTGATAGCATTTATTAAAATTTCTTCTGACTTTAAGTCTGCTTCTGTGACTAAATCAACCTCATGCTGTTTTGAAAATACTTGAACACCTTCCTTTAATTCCTTAATAATTGATGCAGCTTCATATATTGCATTTTTTAATAGATGAATGTCTAAATCTTGATTCATTGTTTATACAGAATGTTGCTGTCCAGAGTTGATAAAATCTTGAGCATAAATACCTGCTCTTGATATTGACTTTAACTCAAGCCAAGTAAACGGATTACCAGAATTATTTTTAACAAAATCTAAAAATATTTGTAATGACTCTTTATGCCCTTTGCCAGAAGAAAATACTTTACTCTTATCTTGATTTCCTTCTAAATATCTAAGTAACTGAAAATCTTCAACAATATAGGAACTTCCACTTCCGTGAACTTCTATTCTTTCTTTACCAAGACTTTGATTTGTCTCTGAAAAGTACTGTATAGATGCATGGGCACCATTAGCAAAATTTACATTAATAAACACTTGGTTTTCATTCACTTCATTATTTTCCTTATCAATTGGTGCAGATGAGGAAATGCTTTGAGGCAATGAATCAAACAAATAACAAGCAAGGTCAATTGCATGGATAGCTTCACCAACAACTCTTCCGCCGCCAATTTCTTTTATGTTTGTCCAGTGATCTTTATCTAATGGGGGAACACTAAATCTAAAAGATATTGAGTTTGCTGGATTTTGAATTAATTTTTGTTTTATAAACTGGGTTGCTTCGGAGAATCTCCTATTAAAACCAATAAATAACTTGGGATTATCAGCATTATATATAGCCTCTTCTATTTCCACTAAGGAATCATTTGTTAATGCTAGGGGTTTTTCAACATAGATAGCTTTGCCTTTACTTAATGCTTTTATGACAAGTTCTGCATGATTGAAGTGTGGTGTTAGTATCAGTACCGCATCTATCTCAGGTGAATTAAGAATTTCTTCCTCTGTTGTATATTTATTTTTGATTTTAAAATTAGTTGCTAAAGATTGAGCAGATAATCCAGTTGAAGAAGCCACACCCAATACTTGGCAGTCTTTTTTTAATTCTTTAAGAATGGGCATTATCGTAGTTGAAGCAAAATTACCTGCACCTAATATACCCAAATTTACTTTACTAGTTGTAGGTTCCAGATCTATATTTGGTGTGAATTCAATTTTTGGTTCAAATTTAATATCGTATCTTAAAACTACTGATAGAGGCTTTGTCTCCTCAGTAAATTTCTTATAAACAGAAGGAGACTCATCGAAACTTACTTCCTCAGATACAAGATCAAGAAGATGTATCTGGCCTTGAGACAAAAGTTTTATAAAAGCTTCAAAATTTCTATTCTCCGTCCACCTTACATACTCGATTGGATAGTCTTTACCTAAAACTTCATACTGTTTGTCATAGCGTCCAGGTCCGTATGATTTAGATACAACAAGTTCTAACTCTTTATAATAAAATTCATTTCTAGAAATATTTAAAGGTATATCTCCTACAACAACAATTTTTGCTTTGTTTCTAGCAATTTTAGTAGCCACTTCAATAGGTTCGTTGCTTGATGTAGCTGCTGTAATTATTACAGAATCAACATCTTGAATGCTTGCTTTGTCAATAGAAGTAAAGTAATTTTTATTTCCTTCTGTTCTTTTTTCATCTGGATCAATACCAATTACTTCAGAGCCCTGGGCTTCAGCTAGCCTACAAACTAACTGACCTACAATTCCTAAACCTATTACAACAACTTTTGAACCTAAACTAGTCTCAGAAAGCCTAAGGCCATGTAAAGCTATACTTCCAAGTACTGTAAATGCAGATTCTTTTATATCAGTATTATCTGGAATGCGTACACAAAGATTCTGGTTAACAGATACATATTCTGCATGATTACCATTTGATACAACCATATCTCCTACATGAAAACCGCTTACACCTTTACCAGTTTGTACAACTTCTCCTGCTGAACTGTATCCAAGTTGAAGTGGAATTAAGTTTTTTGGAAATACTGCATTCCACACAGCTTTTACACCATCATTTTTTAATAAATTAAGACCTTTTTCAATATTTGAACTATTTTGAAGTTTTTCTCCAACAGAAGTATTCGCAACCTCAATTGCAGCTAACTCTGTTCCAGAAGATACAACTGAGTAATGATTCTTAATTAATACTTCTCCGGGACCTGGTTTTGGAATAGGTGTATCTAGAAGAATAGGATCGGGGTTGTTTTTTTCAACTACTAATTGTTTCATTTATTTCCTGCATGTTAATGATAACTAATTTACCTCTGTAATTAAGGGGGACGTTAAATTTATAGTCTTTTCATCAACTGTTTTAATTCGCAAGGACCCATCTTCATTAACGTCTTCTGCCCAACCTCTACCCTCGGGGTACTCAACTAATTTTCCTATCGTCTGTAATCGTGACTTGTACTCATTAAGATCAAAATTATTTTTCTTAATTATCTCTTCAAGTTGCGTGGCCCAATTTTTAGCATCATCTTTTAATTTGATCTCATCTTGAAAGACATTAAATATAGAACCTGCATTTGGAACTGGAGGGGTTTCCCAAAAATAGTTGACGCCCATTCCAATACAAATTTTATCTTTTACTTTTTCAACCAAGATACCTCCAACTTTTTTTTCATTAAAAATGATATCGTTCGGCCATTTCAGTGTTAGGTCAATGTCTTGAAAAACTTTTACAAATGCAAAACCTGCTACTAATGGAATAAGCGTGTGGGCTATTTTTATCTGATCTTCAAATAATGCAAGTGAACATGCTATTGCCTGGTCTGCATTTAGCCATTCTCTATTGGATGTTCCTTTTCCTTTTTCTTGAGAAAAACTGGTAACAAAAATTGGTTCAGAACTTAATTCTTTTAGTGCAAATTCCTGAGTATTGTAAATGGAATCGAAAAAAAAGGTTTTCATGTTGTTACTTCTTTACATATATATAGGTCAAATACATACATTAACAATAAACAGGAAAGATGGGCATGTCAGACGAAAATTTAGCTGAAATTCGTAATGAAAAAGCCAAAAAAGTACAGCACCCAAAGGGTAAATTAACTGCGTATGAAAGGTTAGAACTTCTATTAGATGAGGGTTCGTTTTCAGAGATAGATCAACATGTTGCATCTGAGGAGAATCCTGAAGGTGAAGCAGTAATTACAGGTACGGGAACGATACACGGAAGACCTGTTTTTGTATTTAGTGAAGACTTCTCAGTTATGGGCGGAAGTCTTGGTGAAGTTGTTGCTAAAAAAATTCTAAAAATTATGGACCATGCATTAGAGGCGAGGGCGCCGATAATTGGAATCAAAGACTCAGGTGGAGCAAGAATACAGGAAGGAATTTCTTCACTTTATGGATATGCACAGATATTTAAAAAGAATGTTGAAGCATCAGGAAAAGTTCCACAGATATCAATTGTTGTAGGGCCATCTGCTGGAGGAGCCGTCTATAGTCCGGCACTTACCGACTTTATTTTTCAAGTCCAAGAAATTGGACAATTATACGTGACTGGACCTGCTGTTGTAAAGACTGTGACCGGAGAGGATGTTACTTTTGAAGAACTTGGTGGGGTTGAAGCTCATGGAACTAAGTCTGGAGTCTCTCATCAAATCTGTGAATCTGAAAATCAAGCTTTTGAAGAAGTTAGATACTTAATGAGTTTTTTACCTCAGTCCTCCTCACAAAAACCTCCGATATTTATAACTGAAGATGAATCAACAAGAATGATTGAGTCGTTAGATTCTTTTGTTCCAGAAAATAGAAACCAACCATACGATATGGAGAAAATTATTTCGGATATTGTTGACGACGGTGAACATTATCCAATACAAAGCAATTATGCTCCAAATATTATTACTAGTTTTGCAAGAATGAATGGAAACACCCTAGGTATTATTGCAAATCAACCAATGGAGCTAGCTGGTGTATTAGATATAAAAGCATCTGAAAAAGCAGCCAGGTTTGTTAGATTCTGTGATGCATTTAATGTACCACTTTTAACATTGGTAGATGTTCCTGGATTTCTTCCAGGAGTAGAACAAGAACATGGTGGGATAATAAGAAGCGGTGCGAAATTATTATACGCATATTCAGAAGCAACTGTTCCAAGAGTGTGTGTTGTTGTGAGAAAAGCATACGGGGGTGCCTACATAGTTATGGATTCAATAGGCCTTGGTGCTGATAAATTATTTGCATGGCCTAGTGGTGAGATTGCAGTTATGGGGGCAGAAGGTGCAGTTGATATAATCCATAGAAGAGAACTTGCTGCTGCAGAAAATAAAGAATCACACAAAGCAAGATTAGTTGAAGAATATAATGAGAAGTTCAGTAATCCTGATATTGCGGCTCAATTAGGGCTGATTGATAATATTATAAAACCAAGTGAAACAAGAAAAATTGTTATAGATTCTTTTAAAGATTTAATAAACAAAGGTGAGTTAGGAGATAAACATGGAAACATTCCCCTCTAAAAATATTGCAATAAGTTGGGTTGAAAAAGGAAGTCTTACTAGAAATTTATTTCTTTCTTTAGGGTTTGCAATTGTTACAGCATTAAGTGCCCAAGTTAGAGTTGTAATACCTATTTCTCCAGTGCCTATAACGGGACAAACATTTGTAGTACTCCTTGCTGGTTTAGTGTTAGGAAGTACATTTGGTGCTGTGAGTATGCTCATGTACTTATTTATTGGTATGTCTGGCCTACCGTTTTTCTCTGCAGGAGTAGCAGGACTAGCAATCTTGAAAAGTCCAACTATTGGATATATTATTGGATTCTTTTTAGCGGCTAATGTAATAGGCAGGTTCGCAAATAAACCGATACTTGGGATAGCACTTGGTTCAGTTCTAATTTATATCTGTGGAGTAATTGGCCTTATACTTATTCTTAATGTATCAGTAGCAAATGCAATCACTATAGGTGTAGTGCCTTTCATAATCGGTGATGTAATTAAATCGATAATGGCAATAGGGGTAGCTTACAAGCTGAAATAACTATGAGTCAAAAAAGAATCCTTATTGCTAATCGTGGTGAAATTGCATTACGAATAATAAGATCCGCTAAAGAAATGGATCTCTATACCATTGCGGTATATTCGGATGCAGATGAAGATTCACTTCATGTAAAGAGAGCCGATGAGTCATATTATCTTGGTGGATCTCTTCCAGCTGATAGTTATAGAAATTTAAAAAAACTTGTAAAAGCTGCAGTAGATACAAAAGCAGACTTGGTACATCCTGGATATGGTTTCCTTGCTGAAAATGCAGATTTTGCAAAAGCTATCGAGAAAAAGGGTATATCTTGGATAGGTCCTAAACCAGAGACTATTAAGTCTATGGGAGATAAGATTGAGTCAAGAAAGCTAGTAACAAAACTTGGGTTGAACCCTGTACCTGGTCAATTGAAACCTTCTCGTCTAAAAAGAGATGCGATTAAAGATGCTGCAAGTTTTGGCTACCCAGTTGCATTAAAAGCAGCTCATGGTGGCGGTGGAAAAGGACTTCGAATTGTACATAATGAAACTGAGCTTCTGGAAAATTTTGAAATTGTTAAAAGGGAAAGCGAAGCTTATTTTGGTTCTGATCAAATCTATGTTGAGAAATTTATAAAACCAGCCAGACATGTAGAAACCCAAATCCTTGCTGACAAACATGGCAATGTCCTCTATCTAGGAGAGCGAGATTGTTCTCTTCAAAGAAGAAATCAAAAACTTATTGAAGAAAGCCCACCTGCGTGGCTTTCTGATTATGGGAGAGAAAAATTAAAAGAATATACATTGAAGATTGCCTCTAATTCTGAATATGTAAATGCAGGTACCGTTGAGTTTTTAGCTGATAGTGATGAGAATTTTTATTTCTTAGAAATGAATACCAGGCTTCAAGTAGAGCATACAGTTACAGAGATGAGGTATGGTCTTGATTTAGTAAAAGAACAAATAAAGATAGCCCTTGGACATTCAATTAAGGATTACACACTAGAGGCACGAGGTCATAGTATTGAATTCAGAATCAATGCTGAGGACCCGTCAAATAACTTTCTTCCAACTCCAGGAACCATTACTGAATATAGAGAGCCAACAGGAAATGGTGTAAGAGTTGACGGATGGGCAAGAACGGGAACTCAGATTACTCACTTCTATGACAATTTAATTTCAAAATTAATTGTCTGGGGTGTATCACGAGAAGAGGCTCGATCTAAAGGAATTAGATGCTTAGAAGAGTATGTAATAGGTGGAATACCAACAACTATTAACGTATTAGCTGATATTTTAAAAACGAAAGAGTTTGTCAATAGCCAGATTCATGTAAAGTTTCTAGAGGAGAATTTTGAAATCAGAGAACTTGAAGAGGATGAAGTAGTCTCTGATAGGCCAAGTAAAGTTAATATTTCTCTTGAGGATTCTGCTAATCCTACACTTGCACCACAAAGACCAAAAAAAATTGGAATGGACTTAACGGGAAATATTAAAAATCCCGGTCTTATTTTTGCAGAAATGCAGGGAACTATTATGGAGACCATGACAAAACAAGGGCGAAAAGTTAAGAAAGGTGACTCGTTATTTGTTCTAGAGGCAATGAAGATGGAAAATGTAATTACTTCACCAATCGATGGCGTTATAAAAACATTTAATATCACAAAAGGTCAAGCTGTTAAAAAAGATGACCTACTTGTTGAAATAGAAGTAAAGTTCTAATGATATTTGGTATAGGTGTTGACCAAGTTGATTTAAATAGAGTGAGAAAACTTCTATCTAAATCCCAATCAAAATTTGAAAAAAGATGCTTTACAGAAAATGAAGTAATTTATGCAAATAGATTTGCTGATCCATCAAAAAGATTAGGAGCCAGATTTGCTGGAAAAGAAGCTGTAATGAAATCGCTAGGTAAAGGATGGAGACAGCTCAACTGGAAAGAGATAGAAATTACTGGTGGTGGAAAACCAGAAGTAATCTTGCATGGAAAAGCAAGAGAGCTTGCTACAAAATCAAGAATTGATAATGTGCATGTATCCCTATCACATGAAAAAAATAATGCCATTGCCTTTGCTATATCGGAAGTCTCAAATTGAACTGGGTAGCAATGTTTCCAGGGCAAGGATCCCAACAAGTTGGAATGGGAGAAGAGCTACTTGATATATATCCAAATTTATTAATTAAGGAATTTGAAGAGGCACTTAATTGGTCTCTAAAAGATGTGGTTTTAACGAATGACAAAGAAGAGATAACAAAAACTAACATTGCTCAACCTTATATTTTTGCTATTTCCTACTGTTATGGACTTGAAGCAATTAAGAAATTTGGGAATCCTAGAGTAGCAATTGGTCACTCTCTTGGGGAGTACACTGCCCTAGCTTTAGGAGAATATATAACATTTAGTGATGCGCTAAAAATAATTTCGGTAAGAGGGAATGCTATGCAAAAGGCAGTTGAAAACTCTGGTACGACTATGGCCGCAGTATTATCGTCTGAATTAGATAAAACTGTGAATTCAGTTTCAGAGTTAAAAGTGCAGGGTATTGAAATAAATATCTCAAACTACAATGATGCAACACAAATTGTTATTGGTGGAAAACATGAAGATATTGACTATTTAAAATCTAATCCCAAAGCATTAAATGCAAAGCGAGTAATTCCTCTTGATGTAGCAGGTGCATTTCACTCTCCTGTTGTAACCCCAGCAAAAAAAGATGTTGAGGAAGTACTAGAAAGTATAGAGTTTAAGCCTGGTAAATTTAAGGTATACATGAATGTTGATGCACAACTAGTCGACCTATCTAATGTAAAAGAACGTTTATCAAACCAAGTAGACAATAGTGTCTTGTTCCATAAGCAAATAACAACTATTGAGAAAGATGAAAGTCCAGAATATTGGTATCATATCGGACCTGGAAATGTAACTGCTGGGATGGTTAAAAAGTCTATATCTAGTAAGGGAATAGGAATTATTAATTCGTTAGACTCTTTAAATACAATTTAAACTAGGAGTTTTTTTTGAAATCAACAATTACTGGTTGGGGGAAGTGTTCTCCTGACAATATTATGACAAATGATGACTTAGCTGTGTTTGTTGACACCTCAGATGAGTGGATTCAACAAAGAACAGGAATTCAAGAAAGAAGATTTTGTCATGTAAACAACTCTGATATGGCATCTGTTGCAGGGCAACATGCTATTGCATGTGCTGGCTTAACACCTGAAGATATAGATGTTGTAATTTTAGCAACATGTACCCCTGATAGTATTGTTCCATCAGCAGCTGCTCATGTACAAAGAAAGATTGGTGCGGTTAATGCATCTGTTTACGATGTCAATGCTGCTTGTGCAGGATTTGTTTACGCAATGGAACAAGGAAAAGCCTTTATTGAAAGCGGGTTGTACAAAAGAGCTCTTGTAATTGGATCAGAGCACATTACTTGGTTGTTGGATTGGTCAGATAGAAATACTGCCGTTCTTTTTGGAGATGGAGCTGGTGCAGTAGTTATCGAGGAAAGCAAAGATCCTTCTGAGGGTGAAATATACTCATTTGTTAATGGCTTAAGTTCTGACAAGCTAGACATCTTAGAAGTTCCTAATTTTGGTTCAGCAATGGATAGGTTTAAAGAAGATGAGGCAGCTAGGGTTCAATGGACTTTTGATGGACCAGAAATCTTTAAAGGTGGGATTAGGGCTATGGCAAACTCTTCAACTGAAGTTATTGAAAAATCTGGCTTAAGTAAAGAAGACATTGATATTCTTATTCCGCATCAAGCAAATTTAAGAATAGTTGAGGGACTAGAAAAATCATTAAAACTCCCTAACGCTACAACAATTAAAAAAGTACATAAATATGGAAATACATCAGCTGCTTCTATTCCAACAGCATTAGTAGATGCCTTAGAAGCTGGAGAGATAAAGGGTGGAGAAACAGCCGTTTTCACAGCAGTTGGCGCAGGTCTTTCTTGGGGCGCTTGTGCTCTTCGTCTTGGTGAAAGAACAACTCCAATAAATACCTCCGATGCTAAATTACCTGATTTTGATGGAAAAGCAGTAGACACAATAAGAAAAGCTATTGAATATCAAATTCCTGAAAAATTAGATCTTATATGAAAACTGTATTAGTTACTGGTGGATCTAGAGGTATTGGTAAGTCAATATCAACTACCCTTGCTAAAAGTCATCATGTTGTAGTGGGTTATGTTAACTCTCAAGACAAAGCTGAAGAAGTAGTTAATGAAATTGCTGAAAGCGGAGGAAGTGCAAATAGTGTTGAAATTAATATTTCTAGTAAAGAATCAGTTGATAGAGCTTTTGCAACTATAGAAGGGGAATATGGCTCTGTAGATATTTTGATAAATAATGCAGGAATTACAAAAGATAACATTTTGCCTCGTATGAAAGAAGAAGAGTGGTTAGATGTAATCCAAACCAATCTAACTGGAAGTTTTTATACCTCTCAACGAGCAATTAAACAAATGATGAAAAATAAATGGGGTAGAATTATTTTTATTTCATCAGTGGTTGGAATTTCTGGAAACCAAGGCCAATCAAATTATGCAGCATCAAAAGCTGGACTTATAGGACTTGCTAAATCGATAAGCAAAGAACTAGGTTCAAGAAATATTACGTCAAATGTTATAGCTCCTGGTTATATCGAAACAGATATGACATCTTTTCTTGATGATGAAAATAAAGAAAATATTATAGAACAACTTTCAATTAAACGCATTGGAAAGCCAGAAGATATATCAAATGTGGTAGCTTTTTTATGTAATGATGAGTCAGAATATATAACAGGACAAGTGATACCTGTTGACGGTGGTTTAACCACGTAATTGGGGGAAATTATGGAATTAAATGAAGTTTTTGAAAAAGTAAAAGGTCTTTTTGTAGAGGATCTCGGGATTGATGAATCAAAAGTTACAATGGAAGCCAAACTCGAAGAAGATTTAGAAATTGACTCATTAGGTATTGTTGAGGTAGTAATGGCCTTTGAAGACGAGTTTGAAATAGAGATAGATGATGATGAACTAGCAGATGTTTCAACTGTCGGACAAGCTGTTAACTTACTTCACTCAAAAATATAAACTCAACCATGTCTAAAAGACGTGTAGTCGTAACTGGTCTCGGAACAATCAATCCACTTGGAAACAATGTTTCTGATACTTGGAATAACCTTATTAATGGAGTTTCCGGCGTTGACTATATAAGTTCATTTGATACTGATGAGCTTCCTGTGAAATTTGCAGGAGAAGTAAAAAATTTTGACGCAAACGAATATTTGGGTAAACAACAAGCAAGAAAACTTGATCGCTCAGGACATCTTTCCATTCATGCCACAGAAGAAGCCCTCAAAGATGCTGGACTTGATACAAAAGAACGTTTGGGAAGTGAAGTAGGAATTGTTTTTGGAACAGGTATAGGTGGAATTGGCGCAACAGAGCAAGCCGTTAGAACTTATGATGAACGAGGTGCTTCAAGAATTAATCCTCTTGCAATTACACAACTGATGCCTAACTCAAGTACGGGTCAAGTTGCGATTAAATTTGGCATTGAAGGACCCTCTCTTACAATCACAACAGCTTGTGCTGCTTCAGCTAATGCTATTGGAGAGGCTAAAAATATGATTCAAAATGGAATTGTAGATATGGTCATAGCTGGTGGTACAGAATCAGGAACAACAGCAATGACTATTGGTGCTTTTGCTCAAATAAGAGCGCTATCAACTAATAATGAAAACCCAAAAGAAGCTTGTAGGCCATTTGATAAAAATCGAGATGGATTTGTTATGGGAGAAGGCTCAACAGTTCTAGTAATGGAGAGTGAGGAATCTGCAAAAAAACGAGGTGCTAATATCTATGGATATATATCTGGATATGGCGCAACTACAGATGCACATCATATAACAGCTCCTGCTGAGGGTGGCAAAGGTGCGGTTGAAGCTATGAAGAAAGCTTTGGCTGATGCTGAAATAAGGAATGAAGATGTTGATTATATTAATGCACATGGAACTTCTACACCAGCAAATGATAAGAATGAAACTGCTGCTATAAAAACAGTATTTGGAGATATGGCAGATCAATTGAATATTTCATCAACTAAATCCATGACTGGTCATCTTCTTGGAGGGGGTGGTGCATTTGAGTCTTTAGTATCACTATTAAGCCTAAGAAATAATATTATTCCACCAACAATCAATCTAAATAACCATGACGAAGATTGTGACCTTAACTACACACCTAATGTTGCTTTAGAAAAAGATTTATCTATAGCAATGTCTAACTCGTTTGGATTTGGTGGTCATAATGGAGTTCTTGTCTTTAAAAAAGACTAAGTCTTTAATATAAATTACTTTGGAAGCATTGATCCACCGATAGAGTGTACGCCTCCATCTGCATGAATAATTTCTCCAGTAACCATCTCCGAAAGATCTGAGAGTAAAAAACTTACAACTTTTGCTACAGGATCAGGATTTTTTGTATCCCATCCAAGAGGAGCTCTATTACTCCACTCCTCATTCATGTCTGAAAAACCAGGTATATTTTTAGCTGCTGTTGTAGCAAGTGGACCTGCAGCAACTGCATTTACTCTAACACCACTTTCACCCATGTAGTAAGCCAAGTACCTCACAATTGACTGAAGACTAGATTTTGCCACTCCCTGCCAATCATAACCAGGCCAAGCTTGTGTATTATCAAAATCCAATGCAACAATAGATGCTGGTTTATTAAGTATTGGTTGAAATGAAGTGGCTAAGGTCTTTAAGGAAAAGGCTGATATTTCAAAGCTTTTAACTGCATCAGAAATATTGGTATTTAAAAAATTACCTCCCATAGCTTCTGTAGGTGAAAAAGCAATTGCATGAAGAATTCCATCTAGATTCCCAACTTCACTTTTAATATTTTGCACTGCTTCATCTACTTCTTCTTGATTTTCTATATCCATTGGAAAGACTTTGATGTCTTCGGAAAGTCTTTTTACAGCCCGTTCTGTAATTCGAAGTCCTTTACCGAATCCTGTAGCCACAACTGTTGCACCGTTCTCTATTGCGATCTTTGCAGATGCATAAGCAATGCTTTTATCAGTAAGTATTCCTGTTATTAATAAAGTTTTATTTTCTAATATCATATTTTCCCTATAACTATTTGACCAAACATATAGTTAGTAAGTATCACAGAAATATAACTTTTATAATTCTTCAGTTGTTGAACTGCCTGAAGCTTCTTCCTCTTTTTTGATTTGTGAACCTGTTACAACCGCTAAACCAATCTCTACAAGCCCGAATGCAAAAAAACCATTAAATTCAGTGAAGACTGCAAAAGCAATTAGCCCAAGTCCTCCGCTGTATCTAATTATGTTTAATTGCTTTCCATTCTCTGCATTACCTCCTAGCAAGAAAAAAGCCATTGCTGCAAAGTAGAGAGGTAAACCGATAGATCTTACAATCATCTCCTGATTGTCTGCAAGTACAGCAGAAAAATCAAACAAGAACAAACGATAAGTCACTTCTGGCATAATAAACCCTACTAAAACCAAACCAAGGTAAATAAGTGGGTCAAGTCTATTAATTAATTTATAATTCATAGAAAAATTATATCCAATTAATTGTCTTCACTTAACGAATTCAAAAGTTTTTTTTGTAACTCTTTGACTAATTCAACTAACGAGGACTCTTTATGAATATTTCTCATGGTCTCTACAAGTGGAGTTGATTCAAGAATGTTATTTACAAAATTTAATCTATTAATAGACCCAAGCTCTTCTCCTATCCCAGAAAGCTCAGAAAGTAAATTCTTTGTAACTTCAACAATTGGTTTTGTGTTTCCATCTGTGTCAGTTATAAATTGTGCATTTAATCCCTCTTTAATCGCAGCCCATCTATTTCTTTCAATCAGCCAATTAGGATCTGGTTCACTTAATCTTCCCGCTTCCCAGTCTCTTCCAATTTTTATCACTAAAGCTTGAACGAGTGTTGCTACTGCTACAGTCTCAGTTAAAGATGGCATAGAATCTGCTATTCGTGTTTCCACAGTTCCGTACTCTGGATGAATTCTTACATCTTTCCAAACCTGCCTATATCCAACATCTGGCTTAATTACACCAGCTTTAACAAGTGTTTGAAGTGATTGCTCATATTGAGACCACTCATGATATGGCTCAGGTAAACCTGTATTCGGCAATCCCTGAAAAACACTAAGTCTTGAACAATATAATTCTGTATCTTTTCCCCTCCAGAATGGAGATGAAGCACTTAACGCTAAAAATAAAGGTAAATATTTTCTAATTTCATCGTGTACAGCAACTGCTTTTTCTTTTGAGTCAATTCCAACATGAACATGCATTCCAAAAGTTAATAGTCTTCTAACTGCCCATCCATATTTATCAGCAAACTCTCCGTATCTTGGATTAACATCTGTAATTACTTGGTCCTCATACATTGCAAAAGGGTGGGAGCCAGCAGAAATTAAACTGGCATTATTTTCATTAGCAATTTCTAAAACTTTATTGAATATTGAGGAAAGCTCTTTATACGTATCATTCGTATCCATCAGTGGAGAGCTAGTTATCTCAACTGTAGAGAGATATAGTTCGTGCTTTACCCTATCTTCATCGTTGTATTTTTTAATAATTCCTTCGGCAATATTTACTAAGTCTCCAGAATCATTGTCAACTAATTGGGCTTCAACCTCTACACCTACTGTTGGCTTCTCAGATGGATTAAAAACTATTTTTTCCATGTTTAATTTTGATGTTAGTAGTCAGCACTTAGGGAATGTAGAATATTTTAATTATTTATTTAACTGAGCTTGAGCAGCAGCTAATTTTGCTGCAGGAATTCTATACGGAGAGCATGAAATATAATCAATATTTAAAGTATTTAAGTAATAAATAGAACTTGGATCTCCTGCATGCTCTCCACATACACCTATTTTTAAAGCATTGTTTGCTTTCTTCCCTTTGTTTGATGATAATTCTACAAGCTGTCCAACACTTGATGGATCAATAGAAACAAAAGGGTCCGTATTAAAAACCTTCATTTCTACATACTCACTCAAAAATCTTGAGGCATCATCTCTAGATAATCCAAGAGTTGTTTGAGTTAAATCATTTGTTCCATAAGAAAAGAAATCTGCCTCTAAAGCAATAGATTCTGAATTTAATGCAGCACTTGGAAGCTCTATCATTGTTCCCATTGTGTAATTAAATTCTGTATTAAGTTCTAATTCAACTTCTTTAATCTTTGCTGATAAGATATCTTTCATCTGTCTTAATTCATTTGCATTCATTACTAAAGGAATCATTATCTCCGGATTTACATTAATTTTTTCTTTTTTATTTAAATTATCAACAGCTCTAAAAATAGCTTCGACTTGCATTTCGTATATTTCTGGATAAATTAGGCCAAGCCTGACTCCTCTATGCCCAAGCATTGGATTACTCTCTGAAAGTTTTAATAATATTTCATGTATATAACCAGATGTTACTCCGGACTCTTTTGCTAGATTAGATATCTCAATATCGCTTTTAGGGAGAAACTCATGCATTGGGGGATCTAATAATCTAACAGTTATTGGTTTATCTTTTAAAAGGCTAAACAGTATTTCAAAATCTTTAGTTTGAAATTCAATTAATTTACTCAGTGCTCTTTTTCTGCCATTGGGTGAATCAGCCATAATCATTTCTCTCATTGGCATTATTCTCTCTCCTTCGAAAAACATGTGTTCTGTTCTGCAAAGTCCAATGCCTTCAGCTCCGAACTCTAAAGCTTTCATAGTGTCGAGTTCTGTTTCCGCATTTGCCCTTATTGATAATTTCCTAAATTCATCACAGTACTCCATTAGTTTTACAAAACTATCTGACATATTAGGTGGCTCTACTTCTAAAGCATCTGTATATACCTCTCCTAAGGATCCATCGAGAGAAACGATATCTCCCTCATTTAAAACTATGTCTCCATTAGAAATAGTTTTTTCTTCAATATTTATAGTGAGTTTTTCTGCCCCAACAACACATGGCTTGCCCATACCTCTAGCAACAACTGCAGCGTGACTTGTCATTCCTCCTTTTGTTGTAAGAATGCCTACAGATGAAAACATGCCATGTATATCCTCAGGGCTTGTTTCATCACGAACTAAAATAATTTTTTTTCCTTTCTCAGCTTCCTCTTCGGCTTTATCAGCATCAAATACAATTTCTCCAACAGCAGCACCTGGGGAAGCATTTAATGCTTTTGTAAATAAATCTTTATCTTGGTTTTCAACAAACTGGGGATGAAGTAAATCTGTAATATTATCTGCATCAACCATCATGATGGCCTCTTCTTTTGTAACAACTCCCTCACTTTCCATATCAATTGCTATATTGACTGAAGCTTGCGCTGTTCTTTTAGCTTTCCTTGTTTGTAGTAGGTAAACTTTTTGATCTTGAATCGTAAATTCAATATCCTGAACTTCTTTAAAGTGTTTTTCAAGAGTTTCTGCAATATTAAAAATTTCATTATAAAGATCAGGGAAAGTTTCTTGAAGCGACTCTTCTGATGATTTATTTTTAGATATTGGTTTAGGTGTTCTTATTCCTGCAACGACATCCTCTCCTTGTGCATTAAGTAGATACTCGCCAAAAAGTTCTTTTTTACCATCTGAAGGATTCCTAGTAAATGCAACACCTGTGCCTGAATTATCATTTAAGTTACCAAACACCATTGTTTGAATAGTTGCTCCAGTACCCCATTCGTCTGGAATATTGTTAAATTTTCTATAACTAACGGCTCTTGTGTTGAGCCAACTACTAAAGACAGCCTTAATAGCACCGTTTAGTTGTTCTTTTGGATCTTGAGGAAATGGAACTTCTGAGAATCGTTCGATGGTATTTTTGTACGCATCAATAATCCAATTTAATTGATCCGGGTTAAAGTCTTTATCTGAAGATACATTATCTATTCTTTTTTTATTATCAATTACAGCTTCAAATCTGCTGTAATCAAGCCCCAGAACAACATTTGAGTACATTTGAATTAATCTTCTATAAGAATCCAACGCAAAACGCTCATCATTAAACTCTTCAGCAAGTTGTTTAATATTGTCATCATTCAAACCAATATTTAATATAGAGTCCATCATCCCTGGCATTGAAACTCTTCCGCCAGATCTCACAGATAATAAGAGTGGGTTTGACGTTCCTCCAAAACTCAAATTAGAATACTTTTCTAACTTTTTTACTGCATTATCAACTTCTTCTTCAAGGGTACCTGGCAGTTCATTGTGTTCCATAAAATAATTACAAACTTCAGTAGTAATTGTGAAACCTGGTGGTACAGAGATTCCGAGATTACTCATTTCTGCAAGGTTTGCACCCTTTCCTCCAAGGAGGTTAATCATCGAAGCATCTCCATCAGTATGTTGTTTTGAAAATTCAAAAATAAGATTATTTTTCATGATGTGTTTAAAAAGATTCTCCCCCTATTCTTAATTATATAGGGGGGAAATAAAATGTCTAAAAATGTATTAGTAATTGGTACGGGCACAATTGGAGAACCTTTGATCGGCCTCCTTGCTGAACATAAAAAATCTTTAGGTTTAGACAATGTAGTATTTTTCAAACGCACTCCTTTATCTGATGAAAGGGGGAAGGTTGAAGCTCTTATTAGAAAAGGAGCGGATATTGTATCTACTTCAGACGCTCTCTCAGAATTTAAAAAGCTTGGATTTACAAATGTCTACGATGTAGAGAAAGCATACAAAGAAGCAGATGTCATCATTGACTGTACTCCAAGTGGAAATGATAACTGGGATAAGGTGTACTCATCTCTTAATCAAGATAAAAGATTTATGGCACAAGGATCGGAACATGGTTTTGGTTCATTTTTTGCTTGGGGTATTAATAACGAAGTGCTTGAAAATGAAGATAATAAATTTCTTATTGCATCTTGCAACACTCACAATATTGCATCAATAGTTAAAGCATTTTCATTGGATCAAGGAAGACAGTTGACTGAAGGTAGATTTGTATGTTTAAGACGTGCAAATGATGTCTCGCAAAATGATTCATTCTCACCGTCTCCTACTGTCACAAAACATACAAATCAGGAGTTTGGTACCCATCATGCTCGAGACGTACATGAATTATTTGCTCAAGAAGGCAAAAAGCTAAACCTATTTTCCTCTGCGATCAAGTTACCAACACAATATATGCATACTCTCTGGTTTACATTATCTTTTGGAGAACACATTAAACATGATGATATTATGAAAAACCTTCAGGATAGTGAGTTTTTAATGGCTACAGAGAAAATGTCATCAAATAAAGTATTCTCCTTTGGTAGAGATCATGGGTATCACGGAAGATTGCTTTCTCATGGAATAGTGGCTGAACAATCACTTCATGTCAAAGAGAACACCTTAACTGGATACTGTTTCACCCCTCAAGATGGTAATGCCTTATTGTCCTCTGTTGCCGCAACAGTACAATATTATTACAAAGACGATTGGAAAGAAAAGATGGATGTTTTCAATCGATATATATTTAAAAATATTTAATACCACTCACAGTTGAAATATTGACAAAGTAGAAATGTTTTTCCATGTATTTACAGTAGAAAAAATTACACTATACTATAATTTTCATTTATGGAAGTTTATCAACTGTCGCAAAAGATTAATAAATCCAACATCGAGATATTTAACGCAATGGATAAATTACAGATTAAGTATAAACTTCCAAATCCTGAAATTAGCAGCGACAATGCTGTTCAAATAAAAAAATATTTCAAAAAGGCAAAGAGAAAATGAAAAAACTAGCTGTTACTTTGTCTCTTTTTCTTCTCTTGCAAGCAACAACTGTTTTAGCAAATGAGATAGACAGAGATCCTTTCACCACCTTTGTACAAGAGATACTGATAGACCTTGGTCTTTTAGATACTCCAGCAACAGGAGTGAACGATAAAGCAACGCAGAAAGCAATCATGTCATTTCAGGAAAAAGCTGGTTTAGAAAAAATAGATGGCATAGTTGGCGGTGAGACATTTCCTAAATTACTTCAAGGAGAGACAGCGTATACAACTACAACAACATTTATTGATACTCACCCACCGAAGTGGGCAGAAGATCCTCTAAGTATTATTAATGTCAATAATAACTGGGCAGCACCTACAGTCATGAGGGCAACTATTCTCTGGGGTCACGTAACAGATAATGTTGGAATTGATGAGTATCAAATCTATGTTGATGGAGAGCTTTATACAACTATTCCTGGTCTAGGTTGTGTAACAAAATGTAGTAGCCAAAGTAGTGGAGTTAATGCGAGAATCACTAACTTAATCAAAGATAATTATCACACTATAGAAGTCCGGGCATGTGATGAGGCTGGAAACTGTTCAACAAATAATCCAACAATGACAAAGCAGTTTAAAAAAACAACACAAGTTTCAACTACAACTACAACTACTCTACCTGGTACGCCATCCATAACTATTACTGCTTCTGAAGTAAGTGATGGAGATACCTCATCAGATAGTTCCCTCTCACTTACCTTTACTACAAGTGCAAGTACAACTGATTTTGCAGCTGGAGATGTTAGCGTCAGTGGTGGAACATTGAGCAACTTTGCAGGATCTGGTACTACCTATACTGCAACCTTCACACCGACTGCACAGGGTGCAACAACTATCGATGTCGCTAGTAGTACCTTTACAAATGCTTCAACAGGTGTA